>OJHI01000047.1_pt1 | contig 83098 bp, 69 predicted proteins | sample 1595181 | NCBI WGS metagenome assembly OJHI01 (sample SAMN05416830, study PRJEB24817) | seawater metagenome | isolation source: Sea water | place: Canada:Atlantic | collected 2013-07 | reverse complement strand
ACCCTGTTTTAAACAGAATTAATAAATGAAAATGCTTCAAGAACAACCATACAAGATCATACAAGCTAAAAATGCTAATCTGTCACACATTATTTCAAACAACTAAAAATTATTTATGAAAATTTGTGGTGTAGAACTCTCTGCTAATGATGCTGTTATTTGTTTCCTTCAATTTGAACAGCAAACGTTTAATTTACCCGATTGTCGAGTCCGTAAAGTAAGTTTGCCAAAGGGGCATTCTACTGATGACTTACGACACTTCCAAAAAACTTTTGCTAAATTGATGGCCGACTATGGCATTAACAAGGTGGCCATTAAAGAGCGTGCTTTAAAAGGCAAATTTGCCGGTGGCCCCATTGGTTTTAAATTAGAAGCAACTATTCAGTTGATTGATACACTTGATGTAATAATGCTATCTCAAAAAGAAATTAAGTTAGCTCTATCTGAAAACCGTTTACCAATAAGTTTTTCTGATACTGGATTAAAAGTGTTTCAAGAAACCGCCTTTACCACCGCTTATGCCGCGCATGTTTTGGCATAAGGTGTAGAATTAAACTTTTCGACTAACTCGTTAAAAAAGGCCATCATTATGCAAGCTAGTCAAATAGGGTTTAACCCTCTATACGCTGAAGATAACCCGATTTTAGAAGACATTAGCCAACTGACCGGCTATGCCTTTTTAGAATTTGGAGCCCCATGGTGCGAGCATTGCAAAGCGGCACAATCTGCCATTGAGCAAACCTTAAAACCGCTTCAATTTGCGCACGTTAAGGTTTATGACGGTAAAGGTTTGGCTTTAGGCCGCGCCTTTAAAGTTAGACGCTGGCCTACGTTAATTTTATTAAAAGATGGTGTGGAATTAGCTCGCGTGGTTCGCCCAACGTCTACTGCGCAGGTGAATGCATTACTCTCATCAATGTCTGCTGGCTAAAGTTTTAATTTAAGCTATATATCTGTACTGCGTTAATCATTCAATTAAAACTGATAGCCAACTTCTTTTACATGATCTGCTCTTTTACCGTACACCTGTGTCCAATTAACGCCCATGTATGGCGCTAGGTGAGCATAAGGCAACAAATAAGCACAGCAGCACCTAATGGACGTGAATACATTGAAACTAACTATTTGCACGAATACGTGCATAAACTTGTGAGCCACCATCTTTTTTCAGCAATAAAACATCATAATCGTCACGTCGATCACCCATTTCCATTCCCGGACTTCCAATCGGCATTCCAGGAACAGCAAGACCTAATGCATTAGCAGGTTTTTCAGCTAAAAAACGTTGTATTACCTGCGCTGGAATATGCCCTTCAAAAACATAACCTTCTTTTGATACCGCCGTATGACAAGACTGGTACTGCGGGGCAACTCCCCATTTTGATTTAAGTTCATTTAAATCTAGCGGGTGATGCGTTGTCGATATAAAACCATGTTGCTTTGCGTGGCTTACCCAACCATCACAACATTGACAGGTGGGACTTTTAAAAACATCTAATTGAACCAAGGACGATAGCTCTTCATTGGCATTATTTTTTTGTGTTTGCTGCTCGGTTTCTAAGCAAGCTGTTAGCCCCAATAAAAATGCTAACGGCAAAAGTAGCCTTACTATATTAAACATATTTTCTTTCCTTGTTCTAACCTGAAGTATTTTTGATGTGTGTAATAACCTTATTGTAAACAAATTGTTAATAGATAGAGATTAAAAGATAAGCAAGCTATATTATCAATTGCTAATAGATTAAGAGTGTGATGAAATTCACCGTCAAATTGTAAAACAGTATACTTTTATGCCTGAAGATTGTAAGGATTGCTCATTAGCAAACACCTGTATACCCAGCGCCTTTGCTGAGCATAATATTCATAAACTCGATAAAATTGTATCGCCCACTAAGCAATACCCTCGGCATCGAAATATATACCATCAAGGTAGCAACTTTCAGGCCTTATATATTGTTAAATCGGGTGCGTTAAAAACCTATATTACTAACTCTAAGGGGGATGAAAATATTACAGGTTTTTACATGCCTGGAGATATCGTGGGTCTTGAAAGTATTTCAAAAAGGCGCTACCTAAACACCGCCAAAACACTCACAGACAGTAGACTTTGCAGGGTAAATTATCAGGAGCTGGCCGAATTAAGAAAATATACACCCGCTTTGTCTGACTGGGCTATCAACCTATTTAGTTTGTCGTTGGCTTCTGGCCAAGACTTTTTTAATTGTCTGTCTCAACACACTGCTGTTGCGAGATTAGCGACTTTTCTATTAACCTTATCCAAACGTACCAGCCGATCTGATCAGTACCAATTAGACTTTCAATTACCGATGTCTCGTCAAGATATTGGAAGCTACTTGGGACTTGCCAACGAAACAACCAGCCGTGCCTTTACTAAACTGGTTGATAAAAACTGTATTCATAAAATGAATAAAGAGATTCACATTGTAGATTTAGAGGCTTTGCAAGAATGTTCTAACCTTACTATGGAGCATTCCAAAAAAAGTTATTAAAAAAACCACCAGCCTATATTAACTAGGCTGGTGGTTGGTAAAGTTGAATTAAACGGGCGGCTTACTAAAAGAAACAGTGAATATTTTTGTCAAGCACAACACGTTGATCTAAGGTAATCACCCTTGATGCTAGTTTCCAGTTACCCTTTTCTTTTCTTAATTTATCCATCCGAATACCGTAATGTGTTGCTTGGTCCCTTTGCATACGACTACGAAATAAAATAAAGGCAGAACGCACATCAATTTCGTCGTCGGCCTCAGACCATTGAGCATCTATATTACTGATAATACGACGATTACGAACCCTAGGGTCCTCAGCCCATACAATGCCTGTCGCCATTCTTGCCACACGCATACTCAACATGCCGTAGTCATCATTATATAAATATGTTGTTTGGGAATTGCCCAATACCTTGTTGTCACGGCGATAGCGCACTTCTTGAGTTGGTAGCTGGTAGCTAATATCTTTACATAGCATATTTCCAAGCCAATCATCAAATCGCTCTTCATCCAAGGCTCTTGCTTCTTGTACTAAAAAACGCTCAACTTCAAAGTGAGTAGATTGATCAACGCTTTGTCCTGCTTGTTGTTTATTGCTCATTTTAGCCCCCTACTTTTTTTTGCTCTAATTGAGCCGTCGTTGACAATTCACTCCAAGGTTTACCTTCCATAAACTCTGCCCATCGACGATACATGCCTCGTTGAGGTGCTTCGTTAACCCATCCTTTACTAACCAAACCGGGTAACTCAGGATCAAGGTATTCATGCCCTTTTCCCATACCAAGATAAAGCGTCCCTTGACGTGTAGAATAGCCACGATTAGTTTGTGTGCATTGCTCCATATTCTCACCATCATCACTTTCAAGAATACCCGCTGTACCAAAGGTCAGCATATTATCGGTATGTATCATTTGTTTAAGCTGATCGGGCATTTCTTTTTCAACTAAGGTCCATGTCAGCACCTCAATACTATGCGGGCCACGTGGTTGCCACATTTTGAAAGTATTTGTGCCGTATAAAAATGAACAATTAGGAAAAATTGCAGCATCCCAGTGCCCACGGTAAAACTTCTCACGGTGCTCACCCATTTTTTCTCTAATCAGTGGCGATCTGTCATCCAACCATTTTTGATAGGCTTCAAAAACAGGGCCGCCATGAAGCGCAGCCGCGCCTTCCCAAATAACACCGAACCCATGACCTTCAGGTACGGTAACTTGCAACCCGGATGTTTCAGCATCATAAACGGCATTACCTTTGGCAATGGCTAATGGGCCACCTGCTATTTCTAACGCGGACGCATGTGCCCAACCGACATGGTAGCCATCCCCAATAAAGTTCTCTGTTGGGTTTTTCCAGTTGCAATCTAGAATAGATTTCATCGGAGGGCCGATTAGCTCACAGCCACCGGGCACGTCCATAAATGAATCCATATACCAAGCCATTCCACCTAAGTAATCTTTTAGTGATGGCGCTTCATCATCAAATGTACCAAAGACAAAGCCTTTATAACTCTCTACCCTTATTTTCTTAAGGTGTAAGGCATCCTTATCAATTTCATTATGATAGGCCTGTTTTTCTAAAGGTACATCAACAAGGTTACCATCCATACCAAACACCCAGCCATGGTATGGGCAGGTAAATGATTTAGCATTACCACCATCTGAAAAACAAACGGCATTACCACGATGTGTACATGAGTTTACAAATGCTTTAATACTGCCGTCTTTCTGGCGTGCAACAACAACAGAGTCCTCACCCATCATTGTCGACTGATAATCACCCTCATCGGGAATGATTGATTCATGTGTTAAAAACAACCAACATCGAGCAAAAATTTCTTCCATCTCTTTTTGGTAAATGTCCTCATCCCAAAATATCGCACGATCTTGAATCGCGCCGTCTTGTTGGATTAATTTATTAACTGGCTTCATCTTATCTCCTGTGAAATGATCTAACTTTTATTATCATGTCGAAAAACGTGACTCTATCTGCTACGCCTATTAATTAAACTGACCCTAATCAATTTTTTATTTTGGCTTTCTCGCCAAGCCTTGTTTTAGAGCACTATTTTCTTATTAAATGATCTAGATCAGATTCACCGCTGGTGATTTTTTCTTATACAAGCCATCTCGATTCATCAGTGACATCAATGGTTATTAATATAAAAAAGAGCGCTCTAGGCGCTCTTTTTTAATCAGAATGTTATTAGTTAAATATTAAGCGGCTTGTTGAGCCAATGCTTTTGCTAAATCTTCTGAGGCCACACCATTCGGTTTAATATCAAACGTTTCTACAAGAATATTAAGAAGATTGGGTGTGATAAAACCGGGCAATGTTGGCCCTAGGTGAATGCCTTTAATTCCCAAGGATAGTAGGCTCAGTAAAACGGCCACAGCTTTTTGTTCAAACCAGGAAACCATATAAGACAATGGTAAGTCATTAACGCCACAGTCAAACTCTTTAGCCAATGCCAAGGCAATTTGAATAGCTGAGTATGTGTCATTACATTGGCCAACATCTAATAAACGCGGGATGCCACCAATATCACCTAAATCTTGATCATTGAAACGGTATTTACCACAGCCCAAGGTTAAAACAACGGTATCATCGGGTGTTTGCTCAACCAGCTCTGTGTAGTAATTACGACCGGGTGCTGCACCATCACAACCACCGACTACAAAGAAATGACTAATATAGCCGCTTTTAACCGCTTCAACCACTTTGTCTGCAACACTCAATACGGTATGACGACCAAACCCAACCATCACTGATTTTTCTTCTTCATCTTCGGTAAAACCTTCGGCTGCTTTAGCCGCTTCAATCGCCAACGTAAAATCACCATGTTCTAGATGAGGAACTCCAGGCCAACCGACCGGTCCAGCAGTAAAAATTCTATCTTTATAAGAGTCTTGCGGCTCAATTAAACAGTTTGATGTCATGATGATGGCACCTGGAAAGGCTGCAAATTCCACATGTTGGTTTTGCCAAGCCGTGCCATAATTACCAATTAAGTGAGGATATGCTTTTAGCTTTGGGTAGGCATGAGCAGGCAGCATTTCTCCATGAGTGTAAATATTAATACCCGTATCTTTGGTTTGTTCAAGCAAGTCATAAAGGTCTTGCATATCATGCCCACTGACTAAAATGGCTTTCCCTTTAACCGCCGTTGTTCTTGCTGCACCCGCTTCTTGAGCACCAAATTGACCGGTATTAGCCGCATCCAGTAATTCCATTACTTTTAGGTTAATAGCCCCTACTTCTAAACAACCACCAAGTAGAAGCTCTGCATCAGTTGGTTCGCTAGCTAATAAATCTAATGCTTTTTCAATGCGCTCAAAAACTTCTTCATTTTGGTAACCTAAAACATGCGCATGGTAGCAATATGCCGCTACACCTTTAAGGCCATAAAGCATCATGGCACGTAAACCAACAATATCTTCACCAACAATGTCTAAGTCTTTATCAATCGCTGCTTGTTCAACCTGCAACAACAAACCTGCTTTAACCGTCGCTGGCTCCCACACTGCTGGCCCTTCTGGCGTTTCAATGGGTACATTTTGTTCTACGGCGGCATGTTCATACGCTGCCCTAAGACGATCTCGTATTTGTTTAGCTTCAGCAATGAGTTCAACAAAACGATCTGCATTAAAGTTAACATTGGTTAAGGTCGTAAATAAGCCATATAGAATAAAAACATCTGCTTCATTGTCTGTGTAACCTAACTCACGAGCCAACTTTGCATATTGCGCTATACCTTTAACGCTGTAGGTCATTAAATCCTGTAAATCAGCGGTAGTAGCATCTTTACCGCAAACCCCTTGTGCTGTTTGGCAGCCAATACCATTTTTCTTTGAATGTGCTGTTTGTTCGCATTGATAACAAAACATGTTAGTCTCCTTTGTCTTTTACATGTGTGGCGAATTCTAGGTAGCGCTCCTTCCGTTGTAATTGACCTACATCAAGAAACCAAAAATACATGACTTCACTACGCCAACATTTATTATTTGCCAGCTTTAATGAGCAACAATTTAGTCAAATTGAAACGGCGACTAGCGCGCTTTCACTCAACGATGGGAACCATTTATTTCACCAGCAAGACCCAGCCAAGTACTTTTATTATTTACAGGCCGGCGAGATTAAACTGTATCGCCTCTCTACCAATGGTGAGGAAAAAGTCATCGAACTAATTCGACCAGGACAAACATTTGCTGAAGCAGTAATGTTTATGAACTTTCAACATTATCCAGTGCATGCGCAAGCGATTAGTGACAGCGAACTGATACAAATTAAAATGAGTACGTTTCTTAAACTACTCGATCAGTCACCCGCCACTTGTTTGAAAATACTGGCTAAAATGAGTCAACGCTTACATGGAAGTATTCAGGAGATTGATCAGCTAACCTTACAAAATGCTACCATGCGTGTTGTTCAGTTTATGCTCCAAGGCATCACTAACGATGCCCTATCCCCTTATAAAATACAATGGACAGCACCAAAGGCAACCCTAGCGTCACGCCTATCCGTACGGCCTGAAACCTTTTCTAGAATTTTAAAACAATTAACACGCGATGGCCTGATTGAGGTACAAGGCAAAACGATTACTATTCTAAATTTAGAGGCTTTACGTCTGCATATAAACATTTAACCTGCTTATATAGCTTATATAAAAGAGTCTTTTCTTAGCGGCTTTTCATCGTTGCATAAAACTCATCTCTTGCCATATCAACCAAAGCAAACAGGTCAGCATCTTGCCAACCCTCTTTCATTGCCTTATCCATATAGCTCAACAACTCTTCAGCAAGCGGTAGTTTTAAACTGACATCTTCGGCACTTTGCTTAACCGCTTGTAGGTCTTTATGGCCTAGTTTTAAGGTTCCACGTCCTTGGTCAAAACGCTCGTTTTCAGCCATCGGCAGCATAAAGTCAATAACATGCCTCGGCGCAACGCAATCTGCCAATACATCAAGAACCATTTTAGCCTTAAGCCCATGTGCTTCGGCCAAAGCAATGGCTTCTGATATGCCTGTTATGGTAGAAACAAAGGTCAACTGGTGACACAATTTTAGTAATTGCCCATTACCCGACCCACCTAAATAGTGAATTTTATTAGCAAATGAGGATAGGATCGGCCGCACTCGCTGATAGCTTTGCTCTTCACCACCAACCATCATGGCCAATGTACCGGCATCAGCCCAAGGCGTTGAACCACTAACAGGGGCATCTAAAAAAACTTTGCCTTTAGCACTGGCCAGTTTTGCTAACTGCCGACACTGCCCGCTGGGCGTTGTGCCTAAGTCAACAATAATGCCTCCCTCATCCATGCCATCTAACAAACCACCTTCTTCACAGATCAACTTCTCCATGATATCGGCATGAGACACACTGACAAACACGAGGTTTTTATCGCAACCTAACGGCACACCTTGTTCAAGCGCTGTTGCTCCTTTCTCAACCATCGCGTTAACAGCTTGAGCGGATAAGTCATGAACCTTAACGCTATGGCCAGCCTGTATAATTCTAGAAACAATAGCTTGCCCCATTGCACCAAGCCCGACAAACCCAATTTTCAATGCCCTCAAATTAACTACCTCTTTATAAATATATTACTGACAAAATGACAGAATCAGCGCGATTATATATGTCTGATTTTGTATTCTTTATGTCTAATTACAAAACGTTTTAGTTTCATAGTTAAAGCTGGCGTTGCGCATTTAAGATAATAGTTAACTGTCTATATTATAAGGACTCATTAGGCCTGTGTTCTTTCAACCTTAAAAAAAGCAACATACATAGATGGGAAAACAAACAGTGTTAGCAAAGTTGCCACCCATAGGCCATTCATCATCGTAATCGCCATTGGTCCCCAAAAATAGTCGCTTACAAGAGGTATCATTGCAAGAATAGCTGCTAATGCCGTTAATATAATAGGCCGAGCACGGCGTACAGTCGATTCCAAAACAGCATCCCAAGCTGAATAACCCGCAGCCAAATCTTGATCAATTTGATCCATTAATATAATCGTATTTCGAATAATAATCCCAACCAAGGCGAGCATCCCTAGACGAGCAACTAGGCCAAATGATAAATCTAACAGCAATAATATTGAGACGACACCAATCAAGCCTAATGGCACAGTCATCAGCACTAAAGCCATTTTTTTCATGCTATTTAGCTGGAGCATTAATAAGGTTAAAATAGCCACCAGCATAAACGGTAATGTCTGGGCCAGCATCCCATCAACCTCCTGAGAAATATCTACTTCACCAAATACTTCAATGTGATAACCACTGGGCAAGGTTTCACGAAGTTTATCCACCTTCGGTTGCAGCTCTTTCACCACATCAAAATTTAGCACGTCCTTTTCTAACAAAGATTGAACAATCACAGAGCGATAACCGCTATAGCGCCAGATAACACCATCTTCCAGTGTTAGGTTAATCTCTGCTAGCTCTGACAGTGCTACTGTAGTGCCATTACCTATTGGAACCTGTAAATATTTAATCTTATCTAAGTTGTACCGATTGCCTGACTGGTTACGAAGTACAACATCAATATGGTCATTGCCCTCTCGATACTGGGTAACAGGTAAGCCATCTAACATGGCACGAAGTGTTTTACTTAATTTAGCTGGGGTGGTTCCACTAGCAGCAACAAGGGAAAGGTCTAGCTTAATATCCACTGACATCGTTTTTTCTCGACGATTATCATGCACATCACGTGTTGCTGGATGGTCATTCACAATCTCTTTTAATTGTTCGGCAATGGTGTCTAACTGATCGGGTTGATTACCTGTAATTAAGTACTGCAAGGGGTAGCTAAAGGGTAAACCATACATAAGGCTGTATACCCGAGTACGTAAATTAGGTTGATGCGTAGCAAAATAATCACTTAATAGTTTCTTTATCTCTTCACGTGCATTTAGGTTTTTGGCAATAACAACAATTTTGCTGTAATTAGCATTAGGTTGTTCTACAAACATATCATTCTGTACGCGCAAAGAGTCTCCCCCTACATAAGTAATATAGCTTTTAACTCCCGTTTGCTGATCGAGCAAGTTTTCAACTTTTTTAATTTGGCTTTCCATGTATTTATAATTCGTACCTTCTGGATACCATACATCTACTAATGCTTCAGGTCGGTCATTTCCTGGAAAAAACTCCATTTTAACGCTCTGCATACCAACAATTGTAAGAACGAATAATGAAGTGGTAAAACCCAGTACCGTTTTTTTATGTGTCATGCACCAGACAATCAGAGCCCGAAATTTATTGTAATAAGCAGTTTGATACATCCCGTCATTATCTGCATTGCTTTTTTTGCTTTGCTGTCCTTGTTTGTGCTCCGCTTTTAATAACTTAAACGATAAATATGGCGTTAACAAAACGGCTACTAACCATGAGGTTACCAACGAAGCAGTAATCACCACAAAAAGACTTCCTAATATCTCTCTGGGTGAGGCATTAACAATAAAAACAGGTAGAAAACCGACCGACGCAATTAATGTCCCACTTAGCATAGGCATGGCTGTTGATGTATACGTGAAAGTAGCTGCTTTTAATCGGTCCCAGCCTTGCTCAAGTTTTACGTGCACTAATTCGACAACAATCATCGCATCATCCACCAGCAAACCCAGTGAAATAACTAACGCACCTAAAGAGACTCTTGTTAATGGAATATCCCATACGTACATCAAAACAAAAACAACCCCTAATACAACAGGAATAGCTAACGCTACAATAAATCCTGTACGAAAACCGAGTGAAAAATAGCAAACAATCAAAACTATTATAATTGCCAGCACCAGCTTGAGAACAAACCGGTTAATTTGCTCCTGAACTGATTGGGGTTGATCAGCTACCAATGAGACATTTATTCCTACCGGTAATTGCTCAGAAAACTTCGTCATGGTTTGCTTAACGTCATCAGATAAGCTTAATAATTGATACCCTTCACGCATCGTTATGCCTAAGCCGATAGAGGGCATCCCATTAACCCGCATTCTAAAAATGGGGGGATCATCGTAACCTCGATGAATGTTAGCAATGTCTTCTAAGTAAATAACGCTGCCATCTGTTAAGCCAATAGGCATTTTTTTAACGTCATCAAGGGAGCTAAAACGATCATTTAGACGAAGTCGATAATAAGATTGCCTTCCTTCGATACGTCCTCTGTTTTGAACCGCATTATGTTCGTTTAATAAAATACCTATTTGCAGTGGATCTAAACCGAGTGCAGACATACGCTTATCGTCCAGCTCTACAAATATTTTTTCATTTTGAACACTATATAGAATAGCCTTTTCTACCGATTCAATACGCACTAATGCATTACGTGCTTTCTCGGCATAATCTTTAATATCTGCAAACGAATAGTCTTCACTATTAAAGCTATACACCATTGAAAAAATATCACCAAACTCATCATTAAAGAATGGACCTTGTACGCCTTCGGGTAAGCGGTGAGTGATATCACTGATTTTTTTTCGTATATCATACGCGCGATCCTTCATTACGGTCGCCGCGTTCGGCATAAAGTCGTCGATATTTACAACCAACCATGCCTCACCTGGTTTACTAAATGAGCTTACATTTTTAAGCCAAGGCACTTCAAGTAATTTAGTTTCAATTGGGTCGGTTACGAACTGAGACATTTCCTCTGCTGACGACCCTGGCCATTTAACACTAACAACAACAGTTTTTATTGCAAAAGCAGGCAAATCACGTTGCCCTAGTTTGAAAAAAGCAAACGTTCCGGTTATTAACGTAATAATCATCAGGTAAATAAGAAACTGAGAGTGTTCTATCCCCCATCGTGCAAGGTTCATTGGCTCTTTATCACTCATTGGCTAAAACTCTAACCGTACTACCATCTTCAATTTTATTAGCGCCAGCAATGACCACCCATTGACCGTTCTTTAAGCCATTAACGATGCTCACATGGTCTGCAAGCGGCTCACCCAATATGACCTCTTGAGCATGCACTTGCTTTGTTGTTGCATCAACGATCATGACGACCTTTTGGCCATCTTTCATAACAATAGCGGACGTTGGCAATAGCCCCATACGCTTCTCTTTTATCGCAAATAAAGCATGCCCAGTCATGCCCAGTTTTACCCCATTCGGTTGTTCCTTAAAGCTCAGCTTTACTTTATAAGAAGGGGAGTTAAAATTTGAAATAGGGCTAATTTCACGTACTGATGCAGCATACTTTTTATCATCATATGCCCAAAGTGTAACGCTCACTGACTGACCAATTGATAGTTGATTAACTTCTTTCTCTGCCACTGCCGTAACAAACTCCCAATCACCTTGCCAAGCTAACATTGCAATAGCTGCCCCGGGTGCAACAACATCACCGACTTCTGAGCTTAATGAAACGACAACACCATCTGCCGGTGCTAGTACTTGAGTGTAACCATGTTGATTCTTACGTTGGGCATATTCCGCTTTTATCACTTTTAATTCAGCATAGGCGGCTCTTTCAATATTAATGGCTTTATCAAGTTCAGATTGCCCAATAAACTTTTTTTGACGTAATTCTTTAGCCCGAGCCAAATCACGCTGAGCTCTTTGCAAATCAGCTTCTGCTGCTTTTTTCTTATTTAAATAACTTTCATTGCTCAGCACATAATCTTTAGCATCCAGTACTGCGATAGGATCACCTTTTTGCACCTCATCGCCAACGTCAACTAGGCGCTCAATCAAACGACCTTCTACCTGAAATGACAATTGAGTCTGATATCGAGCTTCAACACGACCAGGATAATCCATGATACGAGTTGCTGGTTGATATGAAAAAGTAGTCACATCAACAAGCCTATTTAGTGGTTGATTATTCGTTACATCGCCACAAGCACTAAGAATGATAGCTAAAACAGCCATCACAACTACAGGTAAAGTATGCATAAATTTTTATTATTATAAAAGTTTGGGGCTGTTGGGCAGCCCCTATCGAGTATTAATACCTAGAAAAGGTATCATTTTTATTTATCTGAAGCTTCTTTAGCTCCAGTCTATTATTTTTTAATAACGCTTATATATCTAAGGCTGAAAGAAACGTAGAAGCCGGTGGCGCTGTTAACAGAGCACCCAGTTTTTTTAGATCTCCTCGTTCTCCACGCCAAGCAACATAGCTTTCATGATCTGCACGTGTATCCCACTTTTCGAGTAATACGATATTTAATGGGTCATCATCATTGCATGTCACTACAATGCTCTGACAACCTTTATAACTACGTGTATCCGGTAAGATTGCTTCCAATGTATTTAAAAGCGCTTCACGGTTTTCTTCGCTTACTTGTAACTCCAAGGTAACGTCTATAGCCATCTTTTTCTCCTATTTTAATTTTCATTATTTGTTTGGTATCAAGAGTCAGTTTGATTTGACACCAAAAATACTAACAGAAAAGTGATCCATGAATCAGGGTTCGAACCTACTCCTAATTACAATCTATCTAATAGACCACTTAGTTGTTCATAGTCACTAAACCATGTATATCTGAAAAGTTAATAATTTTTTAATAAATGCCAGATTAACAGCCTATAGTGCTGCGCTTTTTTGTTTCAAAAAAACATCATTGCTAAATAATACTACTTTTACCTGCCTCATCAACCTAATTTTAAGTTTTTACTGATAAAATCACTGAATAACTGAATTTTCAATTGCCTGTATTGCCTTTCCTGATACACCAAATATACACCGGCTAAGCCTAAATCATACCCTGGTAATAGCTCAACTAACCGTCCCTCTTTGAGTTCTTCAGCAACCATAAAGTGGGTCAACACCGAGATGCCTGCACCTGCTAATAATAAGTTTTTAACAGCTTGCGCATTATTTGTCTTTATATTGCCTTTAACTGACACCTTCTCAGTTTGTTTCTTATGTTTAAACACCCACTCCGTTGGGTTTGATAATAATGTACAAATAACCCATTGATGGTTTTCTAATTCTTTGGGTGTCGAAACAAGACTATATTTCTTTATATAAGATGGACTCGCCAATAATACCATTCTTGAATCTGTGATCTTTTTAGCAACCAAATTCGAATCCTTAAGCCACCCCACTCGAATACTGACATCAATCGCTTCTTCAAGCATATCAACCACTTGGTCTTGCAACATAAAGTCAATTTTAATGTGTGGATATAAACGCATAAATTCTACGATTAACGGTGCAATATAAGTATTGCCAATGCTGTTAGTAGCCGCCACCTTTAAGGAACCCTTAGGTTGATTCTGAAGAACACTGATTTCATTTTCCATGAATTGTGTTTCGTCAATTATTCGTTGGCAACTTTGAAAGTAGATTTTTCCAACTTCAGTTAAGTTAAGCTGCCGAGTTGTTCGATTTAACAACCTTGCACCCACTTGTTTTTCCAATAGGTTAATGTGCCGACTAACCGCTGATTTCGCCATTTTAAGTTCTTTAGCTGCTTCAGTAAAACTGCCTAAATCAGCGACACGGTGAAAAATTATCATTCGATTAAGGTTTTGCATGAGTTATTGTTCTATAAAAAAGAACAGTTTATTTCATTATTGGCATATTGTTAAACTTTATAGAAATTAATATTATGACAACAACCGTAACCCTCCCGCCTTTTTTTAAATAAACATGCCACGTAATTTAAAACCTTTAATCTGGGTTGCTCTCCTTCTTTCGATTCAGCCTGCGCACGCAATCAATGGATATTTCGCCATTGCTTACGGCGCCAAAATGACGGGCATGGCTGGTGCAGCGATTGCCTTTCCTGAAGACACTTTAACAGGTACTGTGAACCCTGCCGGTATGTCTCAAGTAGAGGGGTTAGATATTGGCGCTCGTTTTCTCTATTTACCTCGTGATGCAGAATTTGACTGCCGAGGTATCGGTGCTTGTGATGAGCTGGTTCGCGATGACAGCCAACGCGATTACTGGATCGTTCCGAACTTTGGTTGGAATAAACGATTAAATGACAAAAGCACAAAAGCACACTAGGAGTAACTGTCTACGGTAATGGCGGCATTAACACGGCTTATAGAAAGCGTCTATTTACTGAAACAGCTGAACGCGTTTTAGGAGCACCAAGCATAACGACAAACGGCCATTTAGGTGTGGATTTTGCGCAGCTCATTATCGCCACCACCTACACTTATGAAGTCTCTCCAGATAACTATATTGGAGTGTCTCCTTTATTTGGTATTCAGAAATTTAGTGCGCAAGGTTTAGATTTCTTCCAAGGCATATCGTCAGACACAGGCAGCCTAACAAACAGAGGGGACGAAGTATCCTATGGATTGGGCATTAAATTGGGATGGTTCTATAAACCTAACGATACTTACCAATTTGGCGCCTACTATGCACCTAAAATGCAAATGACCAAAATGAAAAAGTATTCTGGCCTACTTGCTAACAATGGTGAGTTTGATATTCCTTCCAATTATGGGGTGGGTTTGGCTATCAATTTTTCAAAGCAACTATCTATTGCTTTAGATGTGACACGCATTAACTACAAAGACATTGAGGCTTTATCTAATCCAGTCCCTACAGCTTCAGAACTAAACCCTATGGCCGGCTTCTCCGAAGACAGGTTACTTGGTGCAAAAAACAGCGTTGGTTTTGGTTGGAAAAGTATTACCGCTTATTCATTAGGTGTTCGCTACATTTTTGACGACAAAATAACCCTTCGAGCTGGTGCAAACGTGGGTGAAGAACAAATTCCTAGACAATCAGGGCTACTAAACCCTATTACGCCAGCTATGCCGGCTAAACACTTAACTGCTGGGTTTAGCTACAAAAACAGTAAGCATTCAGAGTGGTCATTTGCTGTTATGCACGCTTTTCGTAATGAATTAACCGCCCAAAACACAGCCTTTTTAGGGGCAGATGTTAAGTTTGGCATTGCTGAGACGACCTTAGATATTAATTACAGCTATAGCTACTAATTAAGCTATTAAAAAATGACACGTTTTATTACACCTATAAAAACTGCTCCCTATATTAATCATGCTGGGTATGACAAACACCGTGCTAATAAAGCCATTGGAAATCATCATGTGGATACCATTTCGTTTGGCGTGCCATTTATCGCCACCCCCAATCTTATTCAACGTTTTGAGTTAAATATCGAGCTGAACCAGCCCGACCCATCATGCTTTTATGTTGGCTACTCAACAAGTTATACCGATTACCCAAGCCTAACCTGACTGTTTTTTTGTAAAACCAAAAGTTCCTATGCTAAAAATAAAAATAATATTACTATCTGTGTTTACACTAATCAGCCTACCTTCTTTTGCTGACTCCTCACAAGCCTATGCTAATGCCGTGTTGGATGCACTTCAGCAAAAAGGTTTGCTAAGCCAAGATGAAGTGGCAAACATAAAGCAACAAGCCAACCAGGCACAATTAAAAGCCAATATAGCTACAAAAAACACTGTTAAATCTCTCCCCAACCAACTTGTTGCTGCTACAAAAGGAAGCCTTAACAAGGCCAGCCCAACGATTAATCTTTGGGGTAAATTACAGCCCCGCTATACTTTTGTGCCATCAAAAAATGGCCTACAAGGAACAAATAGCTTTACCTTAAGACGTGCACGGCTTGGTTTAAGTGGATTTTTGGCAGACAACGTTGCCTACCGTTTTCAATATGATGCAGCGAATGAAGTCCAAGGACTCTCGAATGCACAAAAACTACTGGATGCATGGGTTAGTTTTAAGCATTTTGACGACTCCCTTGGCAGCATTACCTTTGGACAGCAATTTGCCCCTGGTTATACAAGACGGCCTCATACTTCCGCCAGCGTTGAGCGTAAGTTTAGTGAATATTTATCACCCGGCGACACAGGCCGAGTTCGTGGAATTTCCATTAGAAAAGGTGATATGGGCCTACCTGAGAGCAACTCAAAAGGTTTTTTTGGTAATCGCTTACATTATGGAGTGGGATTATTTAACAGCCCTGACTTATCACTCAATAACGACAATAACGATTTAATGTTCTCAACAGCCATTTCTTTGAGACCCACTGGCATATCACCTAGCGATGATGAATATCAATTTAAAGATAGGCCCCTCGCATACAGTCTTGGTATTGCCTACAGCTCCTCTTTAGACTCTGCCACGCTAGATACCAAATTTCAACCCAGTGGGGTTGAGTTAGACAACCAATGGCTTGGAGTACATATCGACGTTCAGGCACACCATTGGTGGTTATGGGCATCTTGGGCGCAATTTAAATCTGATGCTCAAGATGGTTTAGCTTTAAATGCACAAGGCGAGAACACAAACAGCTTAAGCTCAGATGCCTTTACTTTAGGTCTTAGCCGCGCTTATTTACTGAATTCTGAGCACATGGGGTGGGCATGGGCTTTACAGTACCAACATGTGAATAATGAACACCCCTCAAGGACAAGGTTCTTTAGACCATTAACCGGTCAATCATCTGATGAATTAGCACGTGGCATGAATCAAGGCAGCGTCTACCAAACTATGTTCACTTGGCAGTTTGATGAAAATGTTAGGCTTATTAATGAGCTCTCATACTATCAACCAAGTGATGACGGCTTTAGCTACCCTGCTTTTATTAGCCAGCTTCAAGTTGCTTTTTAAAAAAACTTCAAAACTTAATACCTAAAACGTCTAAATGCCTCTTAAATCGCTGACCCTATTTATCGTTATTTTATCGTGCAACAACTTATATGCCGCTCCCCCTTTCATGAACTTTGAAGGCGTTGGTGGTGGAGGTATTGTACCGGGCGCCTACAGAGTTAACCCTCCAAAAAATGGCGATACCTTTGGTAAACCGGCTATTTCAAATTGGGATCTTATTGGTATCAATGAAAACAATGACAACCTTTATAGCAATGCAATTACAATCTCATTCCTTGATCGCTATGAAATGGGTTACGCATTAGAACAGGTTGATTTTAGACGAATTCGATCCAGTATTTTAAACGCGACCACGCTGGATGTTAAACCGGCACCATTTATATGCACAACCTACATTACAAAACTGTTTTAGCCCATGAAACAGCTAAACGACCCGCCTTTGCTATTACTGCTGAGCTAAAGTATAACGAAACAATTGATGAACAAAATAAAAACATATGCCATGCTTTAGACGCACTTGGTTTAGATGATAACCTTGGCATAGATATCAATTTCTCAGTATCCAACACAAAACCAGTTTATTAGGTTACCCTGTTGTCTTTAATGGAAATATTCGCCTCACTAAAGGACATTATCTTGGGCTTTTAGGTTTCTCTAAAAGCTACACAGCTAATGCTGAGGTATCCATTGCCATTATTCCAACGCAGACTTTCGGATATGGTTTTGAAATTCGACAACAAAATGATTCACTCAAACCCGTAACAGCCGATTTAGACATGAAAGAGGATGCGTTTTGGGATATATTCATTTCCTGGATGCCCAATAAGAAACTATCATTTGCAGCCGCTTATACTCGTTTTGGTAATATCGTTAATAAGGATGTTGATTTTTTTGTATTCAATGCAAAATACGACTTTTAAATTAACTCATGTCAATTAAATAATCGGTACTTATATATTAAGCCACCGGCAAACTTTTTCACCTACTCCAAATAGGTTTATCACGCCTTGAGCCACCTACCTTAGACTTCCTAATAGGGTACCCCATAAAACCAAGATACTGGCCGACATAGCAGTGTCTTGAAAATAGAAGAGCATCTAGGCTATTTACAGCCGGTAAGCTGCCCTATATTACAGGTTTAAAGTGCAGCTGATAACATTACCTATTGACCCTGTCTTGAATTACCAAAAGACCTACCTCAAATGGACTGGCTATAAACGTTAGACGCAATGTTGGGCACGATAATCAGCTCACCGCTAAAGAAAATTTAATAAATGCTGTGATAGTGACTTTAGTAAACGCCAACTAAAAAACATTAAAACCATCTGCTAGCTAAACACTCTCTCTTAAGAAAAGTAGCATCCATTGTCCAGCAGCAGTTATTCAGATCATGATGATCCAACGATACCCAAACGTTCCCGCTTATAGCTACCGTCTTGCACATGCTCGCACCATAGCTGGTTCTCAAGATACCATTTAACTGTTTTACGAAGCCCACTTTGAAAAGTTTCTTGAGGGGACCAACCTAATTCTCTTTCAATTTTACTGGCATCAATAGCATATCGAACGTCATGGCCTGCTCGATCAGTTACAAAAGTAATAAGGTCTTGATAGCTTGCAACGCCCATCGGTTTATTCAGTGCTAGCTCTTCCAATAGCACACAAATTGATCGCACCACTTCTATATTCTGCATCTCATTATGCCCACCAATATTGTATGTTTCATTTAATACGCCTTGGGTGGCAACCAGTACTAACGCACGGGCATGATCTTCAACATACAACCAATCTCGAATCTGTTTTCCTTCCCCATACACGGGTAAAGGCTTACCGGCTAACGCATTCAATATAACCAATGGAATCAGTTTTTCAGGAAAATGATAAGGGCCGTAATTATTTGAGCAATTAGTAATCAGCGCTGGAAAATCAAAGGTACGCTGCCATGCTCTCACTAAATGATCAGAACTCGCTTTACTGGCTGAATAAGGCGAACTAGGGGCATAAGGCGTTTGCTCGGTGAACAAGTCATCAGTCCCTTCTAAGTCACCGTATACTTCATCTGTTGAGATATGATGAAAACGAAAACCCGCCTTTTTAGCACCTTCTAATGACGACCAGTAATGCCTCGCTTGTTCTAATAAATTATATGTACCTACAATATTCGTTTGAATAAACTCACCGGGCCCATCAATGGAGCGATCAACATGCGACTCCGCCGCAAGGTGCATCACAATATCTGGCTGATGTTGATTCAATACACGTTTTATTTCAACTGCATCACAAATATCAACGTGCTCAAAGCTGTACCGATCACTCTCGCTCACCGATTTAAGTGACTCTAAATTCCCTGCATAGGTTAGTTTATCGAGATTAATAACATTAAACTCGGTGTCGTTAATTAAATGTCGAATAACAGCCGAACCTATGAACCCCGCACCGCCTGTTACTAATATCGTTTTCATCAATGGTTATCCTCTAAAACCTTTAAGCAACGCTGTAATGCCTCTTTCCAATAAGGAATTTGAATGTCGTATGCTTGTTTAATTTTTGCTTTATTTAATACGCTGTAATGGGGGCGTTTTGCTGGCGTTGGGTAGTCTTTTGTTTCAATCGGTAAAACTTGGCAGCTTACACCACTTAACTCAAAAATCGATATCGCAAAATCATACCAACTACAAACCCCTTCGTTACTATAATGATACAACTCTGTTTTAAAGGTATTGTTATTAAAACCATCGCTTTGAGCTATTTGTATAATAGCTTGCGCTAAATCTGCAGCATAAGTTGGCGTGCCCACTTGGTCATAAATTACATTTAATTCATCACGTTGAGATGCCAACTTGAGCATTGTTTTAACAAAGTTATTACCAAATGCTGAATACACCCAACTGGTACGAATAATAAGCGCATTATTCGGCATCAGTGATTCGATCGCTTGTTCGCCGCGTAATTTACTAAAACCATACTCACCTTGAGGGGCCACTTTATCGCTTTCAATATAAGGTTTAAAGTTTTCGCCAGCAAACACATAATCGGTTGAAATATGAATCAGCCTTGCGTGCCGACTTGCTACCATCTTAGCGAACTTGTTAACCGCCATGTGGTTAATTTGATCAGCCAATTCAGGTTCTGCCTCCGCTTGGTCGACAGCTGTATACGCCGCACAATTTATAATTAAGTCAAACTCCTTTCCTGCAAAAAAAGCATCAATACTCGTGCAGTCATTAAGATTTAATTCCTCACGGTTTGGAAATAAATACAAATAGCCTGAATCACTTCCAACTAAACTGCGTATTGACTGCCCCAGCTGGCCACTGCCACCAGTCACTATTATTGTTTTAGTCATAGTAATTTATTGAGTAATTAAAACACTCAGGCAACTGCGTAAACAAAGGTTGTTTAGTGTCTTTGTCCGATAGCATCAACTGCTCGCTAGATAAGCGCCAATCAATGTTTAACTGTGGATCATTAAATGCTAAACCACGGTCACAATCAGGTGAATAGTAATTATCAACTTTATAAGCAAAGGTTGCTGTATCGCTGAGCACCACAAAACCATGCGCAAAACCTCTAGGAACAAACATTTGCCGTTTATTCTCCCCAGACAGCTCAACGGCAACATGTTGCCCAAAGGTAGGGCTGCCCACGCGAATATCAACCGCCACATCCAACACGCTACCGTCTATCACTCTTACTAATTTACTTTGTGCATGGGGTGCTAATTGAAAGTGCAAACCCCTTAATACCCCTTTTGAAGATTTTGATTCATTATCTTGCACAAAATTAACAGTGTAACCAACCGCCTCTTCAAACAAGTCCTGCCGAAACGTTTCCATGAAATAACCCCGCTCATCTCCATGTAAACGTGGTTCTACAACAATAACATCGGGGATAAATTGTTTAATAAACTCCATCAGTCTTCTGCTTCTTCTGCACAGCGAAGTAAGTACTGACCGTACTGATTTTTAGCCAATGGCTGGGCCAAAGCCACCAGCTGCTCTTTGTTAATATAGCCTTGTTCAAATGCAATTTCCTCAAGACACGCCACCTTCAAGCCTTGACGTTTTTCTATAATCTCAATGAATTGAGCCGCTTCCAACAAGCTTTCATGGGTACCGGTATCTAACCAAGCGTAACCTCGCCCCATTAACTCAACTTTAAGGCGTTCTTCTTCCAAATAAAGCTGGTTAACCGATGTAATTTCCAATTCACCGCGATGTGAAGGCACCACTGATTTGGCTTTTTGAATCACATCATTTGGGTAAAAATACAAACCGGTCACCGCATAATTACTTTTAGGCTGCTCAGGCTTCTCAGCCAAACTAATTACATTCCCTTTAGCATCAAATTCTGCTACCCCATAACGCTCTGGGTCTGCAACCCGATAACCAAACACCGTCGCACAATTTTGCGCTTTAACATTTTCAACGGCATTAGCGAGCATACGTGTTAAATCGTGACCGTGATAAATATTATCACCCAGTACCAAGCACACATCATCGTCAGCAATAAAGTCCTCACCTAAAATAAACGCTTGTGCCAAGCCATCGGGTGAAGGTTGCACAACATAATCAAAACGAACACCCAATTCAGCACCATCACCTAATAAGCGCTGAAAGCTCGCTTTATCTTCCGGCGTGGTGATAATTAGAATCTCTGTAATGCCTGCCAGCATCAAGACAGATATTGGATAGTAAATCATCGGTTTATCATAAAGCGGTACAAGCTGCTTAGAAACACCACGTGTAATTGGGTATAACCGTGTTCCACTACCACCTGCCAATACAATTCCCTTCACCACATACTCCTTATCATTAATGTCTCATGCTATTTTATAGTAGCTCTGAATAATACTAAAATTTTTTACCCGAATTTAACGCTTTATCTATCACGGATATTGCTGTTGAATTTCACACATTAAGCTAACCGTCCTTTTGCTACCAACTTGGATTGGCGAAATTGATTTTTTAATCTCGACAACCCAGCATCTACTTAGCAATAATGACCTGTGCATCAAAGTGTTGTTCAAATTTATTTTTTAACGTTTGTTTAGCCACCTCATCACCGTGTACCACTCTAATAATTTCTGGCCTCTGTCGCATGCGTTTAACAAAGTTGATTAAGTCTTTCTGATCTGCATGTGCACTATACCCACCTAGTGTATACACCCCCGCCCTAATATCAGTACGAACGCCGTCGTCAAAAACAACATAACCACCGCCCGGCCCATATTGTTGAATATCACGCCCTGGCGTGCCCACGGCCTGATAACCAACAAACACGACATCTGTCCGTGCGTCTCCCAACAACGCTTGTAAATAATTTTGCATTCGCCCACCAGCGCACATACCACTGGCTGCAATTACAATTGATGGCTTCCCAGTTTGTTTTAAACGTGCCAATAAGGCTTCATGTTCAGTATGTGAATTGACGGTTAATAATTGCTCAAACGATAAGGGGTGACGCCCCGCTGATAATTTTCGTTGCGCTTCTTTATCCCACAAGTCCTTTAACTGCCGGTAGTACTTGGTAAAACTAGCTGCCAGTGGCGAATCAACAATAACATCAAGCTTTTTCCAGTCGCCACCTTGGGTATGAATAATATGTTCAATTTCATACAGTAGCTCTTGAGTACGACCAATAGAAAATGCCGGAATAAGCACCGTGCCGCTGTTTGCCAAACACCGCTCAATGGTTTGTTGTAACATTGCACGACGGTTCGCACGGCTTTCATGGCAGCGATCACCATAGGTGCTTTCAATCACCAATTCATCACAACGATAAGGAGATTTAGGTGCTGCTAATAATGGTGAATACGGCGCTCCCAAATCACCCGAAAACACCACACGTTTAGAGACTTTCTTACCGGCCTTTTGTTGTTGAGACACATCAAACTCAATATATGCAGATCCTAAAATATGCCCAGCCACCTTGAACTTAGCCTTTAAATTATCGGCCAAGCTAAACCATTGGCCATAATCAATGCCTTTCAACTGCTTAGTTAAACGCGCCATTACCGACCTTATTATTGAAGCATTTCGCGTTACGCCAACTTTCAAGGCATCTTCAATCACCAAGGGTAACAATAAAGCCGTGGCCTTTGTTACGTAGATCGGCCCGTTAAACCCCGCTGCTAATAAATAAGGAAGCCGCCCAACATGATCAATATGACAATGCGTTAATAACACCGCTCGAACATCATCGATAGGAAAGTTAACTTGCTTTTTAGTTAACTCATCCTGGCCTGCTTCAATGCCTTGAAATAAACCACAATCAATGAGCACAGAAAAGGCAGCATTTGTGTCACTCGCATTTATAGATAAGCGATGGCAAGAGCCAGTAACCCCAGTCACCGCTCCATGGTGAGAAATTTTGTACATCATGTGCTCCGGTAATGTTATCTATATACTTCAAGGGTTCAGATAAAGTTAACTTACTTTTACCCCACCTTAACACCCATACCTAAGGTTAAAATACACCATCAAAACCCAGTCAGTGTTATTTAATTCACGGTATTAATAAAAGCGATAAAAATCATCAATCCACCTCGTTAAGCCTTTATTTAATATTTATTAGCCACATTGACTTTGCTAGTACACCCAACATTTACTCATACTGTTTTGCTCAGGGTAGTCATAACGGTAACATACATATCGATTATCACTTAGCTGCAAGGATATAAAAAAAACCGCAGCCAATTTCTCGACTGCGGTTTAACATTTTATTTGAATCGCTTATTTAATCCATTAAGTATACTTTCGTCTCATACCCAACAAGCCAATCAACGCGGGGCTCAATAACCATAAAGCCGCTGGAATTGGCACAGCTGATGGTACACTCATATCAACTATTGCTTCATCGTTAACACAAGCCATGGTTAAGTAAGTGCTAATTGTGCCACCTGTAGCTGCATCAAATAAACTGAGATAACTTAAATCAAACTCACCTTCTAACACATTGTCATCTCCACCATTAGAAGTCCAATTGCCATTAAAACTTAAAATCTCTTCCAAGCGCCCATTAGAGTTACTCATTCGGTACGTTTCAGACGTGTGCCCACTTAAACCATTATATATATCAGCTTCTTCCCAAACACCGCCTTGTAATAATGAGAACTGCGCCACACCGGTCTGATCATCAACACCTAACACCCTAATAGCATAATCAAAGCCTTTAGAATTAATTGTAGGGTCAGTGTAACCATTAACACTAATGGCAAAATCACCTAAATAAATATTAGCATCCGTTTCTCGTCCGCTAAGAATATTTCCACCAACAGCGCCAAATTGAAATTTAGAGCCTACAACACTCGTACCCAAGTAATTAATGTCCCACTTATCACCGGTACTTGCATCATCGTATTCATGATTTTGTCCATTTTGATAATCATCAAGGTCTATGTCACCTGAATAATTGCCTTGTGAATGCCACTTAGCAGACCCTTCTACGCCATCAGTACTCGCTTGATATTCAGAAGAGCCTTGCACAATGGCTCCATCAATCGTTGCCGACAAGGCATTTGTACTAAGAAATACAGCCCCAACTAACACACCCACCTTTTTTAACTTTAAACCCATAACCTCATTTACCTCAATTATTTTGATATATGAACATTTTAATTAAAGTAAAGTTTATTGAATATTGTACATTGGTACTAATCTACTACATTTAAGCCGTTATCAGCCCATAAAATTTGGTAACAGAATACTGAATAGGAGTTTTTCATCAACGAATCAATTCGTTATGTCATTCAGAAACAATACTGCCCCACTTTTCCTTGTGCGAGCCAACAGCCCCAGGTTCAAAAAAACAAACCGTCCAAATAAAACCGATCCATTCTGTTAAAACCGCTTTTGAACCTTGGCTCGTTTTCCACCAACTAGACAATTGGTAACCTTCCGGCTCACTGGCATAGACTCCAATACTGCTAGCGGGTAATGCTAGCTCATATAACAAGCGGGTACGTCTTGCATGTACCCCTTGACTAATAATATCCAGTCTATTTGCCTTAATGCTATTATCGACAAACCAATCTCGCACCATAACCGCACTTAAATAAGTACGATTTTGCGCCGATGCAGGAGATGGTATAGAAATAACCTTTGCAGCCGCTAGTCCATGAGATACAAAATATTGAGCCGACTTATCAGCGTAATTTGACCAGACCTTTTGCCCCCATTGTGTATTGGGTCCGCCCGTAGTAATTAAGTATTTATACTTGTTTGTCGGCTCATTAAAGATGAACAAGGCCTGTTGCAGGCCTTGTTCATCTTGCCACCCTTCAACCACTAGGTATTCGGCATGTATAGGGTTTGTTTGTGCTAAAAAAAAACCAAATCCTCTAAAGCCAACAAAAAGCAATATACCCACAAATAACACAAACATTACAAGTAACCAAGCTTGCGGCAACCATACCGTATACCGCTTGAAAAACATTGACCTCACGGACATGTATTATAATGACATCTGGCTAATGGTTAGGCTTTTACGTCAGCAGCAGCCTATGTATAAAATATACATAGGCTGCTTTTTTCAAGGTATTACTCCGCTGCCAACAAAGCTGACACCTGCTCACTCATTTTTGCATCCCCTTGTTCATCCGCTAGTTCTTTAGCTTTTTTCAAGTACTCTGCAGCCTTTAGTGGCTTATTCTGTAACTGGTATAAGTACCCTAAGTGGTAATTAAACACAGCAACATTTGGTGCGCTCAGCGTCGCCACTTCAAGTGCATGTTGGGCTTCATCTAGCAAGCCCAATTGCACTTTTACCCAGCCATAAGTATCAAGGTAATAAGGCTCTGTTGCATTTTCAAAACGAGCTGAAATATCTTCTGCTTTTTTAAGATTTTCCTCTGAACGAAACTGATCCGTTAATAAACTCGCCAAGTTATTGATAGCAGGTTCTATTGTTGCATCACGTTCCACTACTTGCTCATACAATTCTTTTGCCTTATTAAACTCTTTTTGCTGCTCATATAAAGAGGCGAGCTGCATAGCTAAAGCATTATTTTCTGGGGCTACTTTTAAACCTTCCATGTATGTATTAATGGCTTTATTAAACTGTTTCTGCTGTAAATAGAGTGTGGCCTGTGCGCTATATCCACCTATCCATTTTTCCTCAACCGCTAGCCCCTTATCTAGTACAGCAACTGCTTGCTCCCATGCTTTATCTTTGGCATAAATATTTGATTGCACTAAATACGCCGTAAACTGACGTGGGTTATTCGCCGTAAACTCACCCAAATAGCTTAACAGTTCTTCCTCTTGACCTAATTGAACAGAACAATAGGCTAAACCTTGAATTGCCCGGCCCATATCTGGACGTTCTTGTAGTACTGCTTTGTACTCCTCAATCGCATCACTATAACGCTCTTGCCCTTGCGATATCCGTGCCGATAAAAATGAAGCCACAACAGAGTTTGTCTGAGATTTTTCTAGTGTATCAACAATGCTTTGCGTACCCTGCCAATCTTTTTTAAGTAGCCTAACCTGAGCAAGTGTTTGTAGAATTGGATCATTATTCGGTGTTTTAGATAAGGCCTCCATCAATACCGATTCAGTTCTATTTAAATCATTTGATTCCATCAAACCTTTTGCTACTGATAAAGCAGCCACTGTATTGCCTGGGTTAACGGCCAACGCCTGACGGAAACTATCTTCTGCCAACTCAACAGAACCACTATTCATATAAGCCTGTGCTAATAATACCAACGCTTGTTCCGACTCAGGGTTATTCCGCAATACGATCCTTAATCGCGTAACTGCTGAATCAATATCACCATTTATTACTTCAATTCGTGCCTTTAATAATAAGGCAGCTTCATGCTCAGGGTTTTTAAGAAAAACCTCATCTAATTTTTTATTAGCAGCTTCCCTATCGTCTTGCTGCATATCAAAGTTCGCTAACATCACACTTGCTTTATTCGCACTCTCAATGTCATCAGCTTGTTGACTAATCGCTTCTAGGTCAGTTTTTGCAGCATCTATTTTCCCTTGAGAAATTAGCAGCCCTACCATTTTAAAACGAAGATCAAATGCTGTTGGGTCTTCTTCTATATAGCCCTTCAATATACTTAATGCCTGCTCTGGATCATTTCTTTCGACCAAGGAAACAAGCAGCTGTTTAGCTTCTACATTAGCAGGTTGAGCTTTTACAAATTCTTCTAACACCTCTTTTGCCTCAAGGTATTTACCCTGCATATTATATAATTTAGCCAATGATACAAACACCCATGTCTCTGTGTCAGGTTGGCCCATCAACTCTTGATACATTGACTCCATCGCAGAGTAATCTTTTTGCTCTTCTAAGATAGAGAGCTTAATCATTTTCAAGGCTAACTGATCCGGCTCTTTATTGATTGTATCGGTTAATAAAGCAATGGCTTGTTGAACTTTGGCCTCTTTATTTAACAAGATAGCTTTTAAAGAAATAGCTTCTATATTTAAAGGTTCAATTTTCAAAGCATGCTCTACATGCTCCATTGCTAAGCCATAATTTTCTTTTTTTAGTTCGACACTAGATTTTAAAATCCACGCTAGGATATTTTCAGGCTCAATACTCAACACTTTATCAGCACGCTCCATGGCAAACTCATTATTGCCTGACAATAGATACAATTGCCCTAACTTAATAGTTGCCTCGTGATACATTGGGTTTAGTTGTTCAACTCTTAACAAATTCGCATACATGGATTTCCAATTCTTTGCTTTTTCATCAAGCAAAGCAAGTTGGTAATATGGCTCTGCTACCTTTGGATCTACCTGAATAGCATTCTTAAATTCAATTCTAGCTTTTTCAGGCTTGTTCTCGGCTAATAGTTCTTTGCCGCTTTCAATAAACCTTGCCGCACTATCGGCAGGTGAACCACACGCCGTTAAACCGCAAAAGCTAACCAGTAAAACCAACACATATTTTAAAGTTTTCATTATTATTCCTAGTCCACTATATAGTTATTAAGCTGAGATTCTGATTCAGCCATAAAAGATAGAATTTTTGCTTCAGCCACCTTGATATCTTCATGCTGCCCAACTGCAATGGTGTAACGTACCAAAGCACCATCGGTACGATTTTTAAATACCGAATCGACAAATAAATACCATTTATTAATATATTCATTTGCAATTATGCGCCCATGGCCTTGAAACCAGTAATAAACCAATTGTCGCTGATTACCTTTTTTAATCAATACACGATTAACCGGATGATTATTTGCTTCAGTACGTTCAAACTCTGCAATTTCCCAGCCCCCGCCAGGAATACAAACTCTTGGTGAATGTGGTGAAACACCTTTCCGTTGAGATTGATAATAAGCTACATAAAAATTAACGAATGTTCCTTCATCATTATGGTAATTAGCAAGCAAATAATCAGTCATTCCAAGCTTTTCAATAACTGGGGCATCAAGCTTTTCATGCTTACCCACCCAGTCCCCCAGTTGTAGAGGGTAATTCACAAATGATCGATGTTCAGGAAATTTTTCAGTACGTTGATCCAAGAACTGAGCCACAACACCTGACCCTATTAAGAATAAAATAGCCACAATCAGTGGTTTTGAACTAAGTTGTTGAACTGACTTATTTTGTTCGGCAGTTGGTAAAGGAGTATCAACCACAGCAAACACAGCAGCTACGCTCCCACCTTTATTCGTTAACTTTTCTAACACCCAAATTAAAATAAATAACAACACTGCACAGGCCATAAAAATAATCCAGCCTTCAAAGTCGTGTAAAAAGCCCTCCGCCATAGAAATGCCCCAGTTATCCACCAGTACACCAATAGCCCCTATACGGAAGCTGTTCATTAATATGGTTATAGGAATCGTTGCTAAGAAAACTAAGGCTCGTTTCCAAAATGATGCTTGATAAAAATAGGCTGCAATAAAGCCCAAGCTCATTAAGGGGAACAAATACCTTAAACCACTACATGCTTCAACCACCTGTAGCTGATACACACCTAAGTCGATAACATTACCTTCTAGAAACACAGGGATTTGGCATAGGCGAATAAAACTAACCCCTAGCGAAGAAGAAATTAACTGCAACTTAGCCGTTAACAACACCTCAATGACATAAGGCAAAGGAATAGCAAACAACAAGAGAAGAATCGGTGTAACCGTATACCGCGTACCTTTACCAATAGTCACTAGTGAGATGCCAATTAAAGCCAATACAAAAGCGTATTGGATTAATAAATATAGAGCGCTAACTTCGCCAATTAAAAATACAATAGAGGCAATAACAATTAACCATACACCTGACCATTGTGGAGCAGTTACGGACGATAAAATAAGCCCTTTCTTCTCCCAAAGTATATATAAAGTGACTAATGGAATTAAAAAGCCATGACTATACTCTTCTTGACTCTCCCAACGAAAAAAGGCCTCTGACAAACCGTTCCAATAAGCCCATATAGCCGCGCACAATGCCAGCAAGAACAAACCCGTATGTTTTCTAGTTACCAATCGACCTCTCCATTATTTATTATAATCCTAAATTAACGCTTAACCTTAAAGCGCTGCCGTACATTATTAAGTACGAGCAAGGTACTGATTCGCTTTGGCACTTTAGTGAGTATTAGTTCCCTACCTTGTTTTGCCAAACGTGCCTGAAACAGCATTAAAGTGGCAATAAATGCTGCATCAATATAACTTAACTTAAAGCAATCTATTGTCACGCGTCCTTTTTCTTCACTAAGTATAGATGAAAAAACTTGTTTTACCGACTCCAAGGTTGAAGCTTTAAAACTCCCGTTTAAAAAGACCACTCCGTCAGCTTTTTGTGACGGACTTATTACGCATGGTTGCTTGTAACATACTGACCGTTTAAGTAAACGATCATAAATTGCCAAAGGAAAAATATAAATTAACAACATTTTAATAAACATTAACCCGTCGTAAAAATACCGTTTCCACAAACTAGGTTCTTGCTTAATACGCCATAACCATTCAAGACCAAACCTTTGCCAACACTCTGGGGCACGCTGTATATCTCCTGCTATAAAATTAATAACAGCGCCTAAGTGGCTAATAACCGGTGCCTTCAAGTACTTTCGGTTTTTTTGAATCCAAGCCTGTCCTTTCTTAGCACCTAAAGCCACTACAATAAAATCTGGTTTCGCTGTGTTTATCGCATGCAAAATATCCCTACCACTCATTTGCTCAATAGACACAAACCCAGGGTCACAAAAACCGCAGCTCAGCATACCCACACTGGTTTCATTTAATTGCTTATGCGCTCGTTCGGCTACGCCTTGTTGGCCGCCAAAAAAATAAACCCGTATTTTCTTATTTCGTGAACGACAAGATAGCTCATCAAACAACGTAGACCCCGCCACTCGTTCCTTGATAGGCACACCAAGTAACTTCGCCACCCAAACCAACGGCATACCATCAGCCACACTTAAGTCACTATCAACAACTGAATTAAAAAATGCCGTATCCGATTGAGCTGCTATAGCAAAGTTAAGGTTTGGGGTAGAAAGAAAGCAGTGAGTGTTTTGCTCTATTGCCTCTTCAATTAAGGTAACTGAACGACTTAAATCAACAACATCAAATGGTAAGCCTAGAACTGCCCATGTATCTCTACTTTTTAACATGTTTATATTAGGCCCATTCAAGTCTTATTTTGGTGAACACTATGTTTAGGCATAGAAAATAAAAAGTTGAACCGCATTCTCTTAACCGCTTCAGCAAACAAAAACGAGATAAAAACCCCAATCAAGGTACCCAATATTAAATGGAAAACACTGTTTTCAATATTAAAGCAATATTGCATAAAAATTCTAAAGCCACTCCCAAAAATCACATGAACCAAATATATCTCAAGCGAACAACGTCCTAGTAACCCCAATAAATGAAAACGCTGATCAAGAAGTTTAGAAAGCAGTATCACCATACCAACACCAACAAAAGCCATCATCAACTTTGCCAAATCTCCGGTGTAAAATTGGTTATGAAAGCAAAATTGAGATATGACAAACACAAGCAAGCTCGCTAATAGCCAACCATAACTCACCTTAAACTCATTAGCCTTAAAATGGGAAAACAACATACCCGCACAAAAATAAATACCAAAGTTTATAGCGGCATTAGCAACAGACCAACCAATACTCAAGTCAGCTTTAAAAATATAAAGCAAAAGAGACAAAACAAATAGAGCCATAACATTTCGAAGCAAACTATAGGCAAGAGCATAAAAAATAAAAACAACAAATAAGGCATACAGAAACCAGAACTGATCCTGGGGTAACCACAACAGGCTTAATACATCACTAATTGTCGTCTTATAATTAGTGATATTTTGTAATGAGTATGCAAGCCCACCTTGAATAAGTGACCAAAGAATATAAGGGTATACGATGGTACCTAACTTGCTACTAACTAACCCTTTTACACCTCTTTTATTTAACGAATTGAGAAAAAACAAGCCTGATATAAAAAAAAACAAAGGCATATGGAATGAATAAATGACAGCATCAACAAGCCTAAAAAGCGTCTCATCTTCAGTTATTCCCGCATTAAAAACACCTCTAGCAACATGCCCGTAAACCACCAGAATAATTCCGATGCCTTTAGCGTAATTCACCCATTCATATTGTGTCGAACTGGACGTTTTCATTAACAGGTACGATCTATCATCTTTCTATACCCAACAAAACGCTAACCCCTCGATGGCTTAATTTATTATTCACTCTCATAAAAGCTCTTTATTTACTAAATAACACTCGTCGTATAAAACCACACAGTCCTTAATATAGCCTAGACACAAACAATTATTTTAAACTATACAATATGATTGATAACGCGATTAAACATATCCTTCAACTTACTTGCATTGTGTTCAAGTGAGAAATCCCGTTTTACTTTAGAGGCAGCACATTCAATCATCTGATTTTTTAACACAGGTGAGTTTATTAACATTAAAATTGTTTCGGCTAGTTGGTCCTCACTATCTGGGGAAACCAACAAGCCCGTTTCTTTATGCACAACCAACTCTGGAATACCCGACAATTTTGTAGAAACAACCGGCACCCCCGATAACATGGCTTCCATTAATACTACAGGTATCCCATCTACATCACCCTGTTCATCTTGCTTGCAAGGCAACACAAAGGCATCTAACGATTTAATAAATGAAGCTACTTCAGCATGGGCAATTGCACCCATAAAAGTTATATCTTGCGGACTTAAATCAAGGCTTAGCGCCAAAGCCTGCAATTGTTGAAACAACGGGCCATCACCCGCAAGTTGCAGTTCAATTGTCTCACCTTGCGCTTTTAAAATAGCCACGGCTTTAATTAAAGTATCGAAGCCTTTTTTCTCGACCAGTCTGCCAATAGCACCTATTCTAGTTTTCTTATGCTCTAAGACAGCCGTTCTTTTAGAAAAAAGATTAGGCTCTACACCACAGCGTACAATGCACATTTTGCTCGCATCAACGCCTTTATCTTCAAGGTAATGTTTATTAAATTCTGAAATAGTGGCAAAAAAAGCCGAACGTTCAACTTTTTCGTTCAGTAGCCATCCACGTTCATATATATCGTTAGCATGTGCCGTAACACTAAAAGGAACTGCTGATAAAGAAGACGCATACATTCCAATATCAGTCGGTATATGTGCAAAGTGAACATGCAAATGCTCACAACCATTCGCTTGTAACTGGCGCGCTAAACTGGCAGCAAAAAAGAAACGATAAACCAACCCTAAACCAATACGACTAAACAGCCCAACTTGCCACATATCACGCCCCACCATCATCAGCGTTTTAAAATAACATACTGGCCGTTTCAACAGGCAAAGCAGGTTATCTTTTAGCACGTTAAGTTTAGACTGCGCATAAAGATTAAGCGTACGTTTCGCTAAAGCCTCAACCCTTGGTTCATTAACCTTTGAACTTGGAGTGTGCACCGAAAATGGAACCACTTGCACACCTAAAGCTTCCAGCTGCAAAATTTCGTTGTAAACAAAAGTTGCCGAAAGTGCAGGCAACTCAGGTGCTAAATAGGCAATCTTCATGGTCGACTATCAAGCCAAACAGCTGCTTGTTTGTCGTTCAATTCAGCCGTTGCTTTCTTTTTCCCTTTTAATAAACAGGCCCATTGATACCGCCTAATAAAAGCAGACAAGGTTTTATCCTCAAAACGCGGAACACCTGTCAGGCCACTTTTAATATAACCCCACATCATCGCCAAGCCCCCTATTACTAGGGGTGGCCGAGTCATCCTATAAAGGCTCGATGCCAACATATACACCACACCCGTGCCCATAAAATATTGGCCAAAACCATGCCTTATTCGCCCGGTAATAATATTTTGCTGGCTGGATCCCATTGGACGAAGGTGGGTAAAACGAATATCCGGCTCATCCCAGCTCATCGCAATCCAACCTAATTGCCGACACCTGTGACCATCAATACCATCCCACATCACCTGCCTTACAAAACCACCAATTTCTTCAAAACACTCACGGCGGTAAAATTTAGAAGCACCAATGGCGTTCTCATCTCCACATCCCTCACTAACAAACGCCCCAGTTACCTTATCAATATAGTATGGCTTACCACTGCAGTTACCTAAACGAGGGTTCTCGTTCATTTTTGCGATCAATGTCTCAAAGTAACGAACTGGCATAATTAAATCTAAATCGAGCTTACATAAAAAATCATACTGCTTAAGGTCAACAGTTTCCAAGCCTTCATAAAAAGCCTCTATTACGCCAGGGCCAACACTGCGATGCCCTCTGTTCTCACGACTAACAATACGAATAAAAGAATGTTTTTGTGCATACTCAGCTAAAATGTTAGCGGTATCATCGGTGGAGCCATCATCCACAATCACCCACAATGCAGGCAAGACAGTCTGCTTCAGCACACTATCAAGCGTGTGTCTCATAAAATCTGCTTCATTACGGCAGGGCGATACTAATAAATACGACATATTTTTATCTATTACCCTCATTATTTTATACACTTAAAAAAAACAATAAACTCTACAATCGCCCATCAACACCATCCGAAGGAAACAAGTACTTAATATCGTATACAACATGATTGTCTTTGCCCAACGCTTTCACACCTTCAATACCCAGCTCTTTAAATTGCTCATGTGAGACTGCAATAATCATTGCATCATACTGCCCAGCGGCTGGTTGATCTATTAAATTCAAATTATAAACAGCCTGTGCCTCTTGCTTATCCACCCAAGGATCAAATACATCAACTTTTGCGTTATAGGTATTGGTTAGCTCTTCAATCATTTCCACAACACGGGTATTTCTTAAATCAGGGCAATTTTCTTTAAACGTTAAGCCTAGCATTAAAATTTTTGCATCAACGATATTCAATTTCTTGCTGGCCATCAGCTTAACCACCTCGCTAACCACAAAGAGCCCCATATTGTCGTTAATACGACGGCCTGCTGAAATAAGTTGAGGATGGTAGCCTAGTGTTTCAGCCTTATGTACAAGATAGTATGGATCAACACCAATACAATGTCCGCCCACTAAACCTGGCCTAAAGGGTAAAAAATTCCATTTAGTACCCGCTGCTTCTAATACTTCTTCTGTATCAATGCCTACGCGATTAAAAATTAATGCCAGTTCATTAACCAAGGCAATATTAATATCACGCTGGGTGTTTTCAATCACTTTAGCGGCTTCAGCTACTTTAATGCTACTCGCCTTATGTGTGCCGGCGGTAATAATGGATTGGTATAACTCATCCACCATTGTAGCAATAGCTGGCGTTGAACCGGATGTTACTTTAAGTATATTGGTTAAGCGGCGTGTTTTATCACCCGGGTTAATCCGTTCTGGGCTATAGCCACAGTAAAAATCAACATTAAAGCGTAAGCCCGATACCTGCTCAAGAATAGGTACACACACCTCTTCGGTTGCGCCAGGGTAAACTGTTGATTCATAAATAACTACATCGCCTTTCTTTAAATACTCAGCAAGCAGCTTAGTCGCTGAGATAATAGGCGTAAGGTCTGGAATTTTACTTGTATTTATGGGAGTTGGCACCGTCACAATGTAAATATTACACGCCGCCAAAGTGGCAGTAGATGCTGTGCAAATTAACTGACTGGCTGATGCTAGTTCCTCTGGCGTTGTTTCCAGCGTTGAGTCGACACCCGCATTAAGTTCCGCTATACGTGTTTCGTTAATATCATAACCTACCGTAGGGAACTGCTTGCCAAACTCTACCGCTAAAGGCAAACCAACGTAGCCCAAACCAATTACCGCAATTTTAAATTCCATTTAACTTTAAACCTTCTTTTTTATTTGAGTATTCTAGCCGGGTTGCCGCACGCTGTTTTTTTATCGGGGACATCCATAAGCACTACTGACATAGCTCCTATTTTGCACGAATCCCCCAAAGTGACCTCACCAAGCACTTGAGCATAAGCACCTAATTCAACATTATCACATAACACCGGAGCCACCTCATCGTTATATCTATTGCCAAGAGTCACTCCCTGACGAAGGGTGCAGTTTTTACCTATGACGGCATTTTTATGAATAAAAATATTGCCAAAATGGTGAATTCTAAGCCCGCCCCCTACTTTTACCGTTTTTGGCAGGCTGATACCCGTTAAAATTTCAATAATATGAAAGATAAACCAATAAATTTTAAGTGATACTCTCTTCCAAATGCCCTCACTCATATTATCCACATGTAAGCCATGCCGATACCAAGCAATTGCGATAATAGACACTTCCTTTAACCAGGGTCTTGAAGGGTAACGTGCAAGATCAGACTGCCAATCTTGCTTAATTTCTTTTTTTATATCTGCTTGCTGCTGACACATGGTTAATTTTACTTATATTGAATAACTTTATTTTTTGAGCTTATTTTATTTAAAAAATAAGTCAGGATACCTTGCGATTCTGGAAACTTTGAGAGCATACAAAAAAAAGCATAAATAAACCGATCTTTACTTGATAACTTGTCAGCGCTGGCTTTCTTAAAAATTCGGTAAATTTGCACAGGGTAAAGTAAAAATAATAGTAAGCCCGCACTACTATTCGTTATTAACACCAATAACGCAATAAAAAATGGTAGCCCCGCCCAAAATAAGGCGCTTTTATACTGCTTTGACCAACCACCCCACTCCAAACCATTCATATAACCAAAACCAACCTTTACGCAACGTGTCCACCATTGTGTAAACTCGGTCATTGCCGAATCATGTGTACCCATTTCCACATCTAGGCTAAGCACTTTCCAGCCAGCTTCGCGCACCCTTAAACACAGTTCTGGTTCCTCACCCGCTATCAGCAAAGCATTAAAACCACCCATGCTTTCAAATACCATACGTCGATAGGTTGCTATGCCTCCACATGCGTCAACAAAACCCGCTGGCTTATACCAGCCCATATCACAAAGCCGCATATATACTGATGTGTTGCGGTGCTTTTCCCTTAAACGCCCAAAAACAACGGCAACAGTCTCTTGCTTGTTAAAGGCCTCCATAGCATTAGGCAACCAACTTTTATCCAGCTCACAATCACCGTCAATAAAATGCACAAATTCTAACTCTGCATTAAGCGCTAACAAGCGCTTAAACCCCTCATTTCGCGCACGTGCCGCTGAAAATGGCAAACGCTTATCTAACTCAACAACCTCAATACCGTGCTCTTTGGCAATAGCCACACTATCGTCACTGGAATCAGAGTCAACATAAACCTTTTCCCAACCCCACATATCCATCGATTGAAAGCATAAAGGTAATCGCTTCGCTTCATTTCTTCCAATAATAACAATGCCAATTTTTTCAGTTATATTCTTACTCATCATATTCCTGTAAAAACACCTTATTTCTTAACGGGTAATAACGTAAAGCCACGAAAAAAAACACTATTTAATAAAAAGTCTGTGAATAAACCAGGCGGATGATTATCTTCTTTACGCTGCACTATATTCCTTAACTTCCATGTAGCAAACCCCACCAACCAGCACATATCAGCCATAGCAGCATACAGGGCTCCAAAGTTTTTTAAAAAATAACGCCGCCTTGACTCAAACCAATAAACTGGCATTCTTTTTTGCATTTTTTTATGACTGATACCGGTACTCTGCCCGACTAAGTGCATCACTCGACTGCTCGGCACATACCAACATTCCCAGCCCTTTTTAGCCGCCTGCAAACAAAAGTCCGTCTCTTCAAAATACATAAAATAGGTATCATCTAAAAGCCCCACCTGCTCAAAAACTTCTCGACGAATCATCATGCTAGCACCTGATACCCAATCGGTTTTTATAGGCTCGTTAGGTATTGTTTGCTCACTGACCCATCGTCTTAATAGTTTAGTTAATAAGCCTAAGCTAAAGCCCTTATTCATTTCGCTTTGCCACGAGTGGAACTTAAAAGCAGATGGTAACGCCTGACCGTTTTCATCTTCTATTTGGCTACCAGCAATACCAACAGCGGGGTTATTCTGCATAAACTCCACCAGTTGGCTAACAGCACCCTTACGCACAACGGTATCGGGATTCAGCAAATAGATATACTCTGGCTTTTGATCAGTCTTTAAAAACTCACGAATAGCCACATTATTACCGAACGCAAAACCTCCATTACGGCCCGATGCTTTAATACTCACCCAGCCAGACCAGTCTTCAGATAATATCGCAGCTGATATTTTCTCGTACGACCCGTCCTGCGAGTCGTTATCAATCACTATTACTTTAACGCCAGTTCCGTCTAGCGAGCGCAAGCAATCTATGGTGAGCCCCATCGTTTTATAGTTAACAATACAAACGCCTACCTGCATAGTCTTTTCACCCGTCATACCAACCAAAATACCCTTTCAAGTGTAGACTATAAATTCAGATATGACGCCGATCAATAGAGGCTTTTGAAACATAAATAAATGAACTTGAAAGACCAAACAACAGCCAATAATAATAAGGAATATAATCTACCGAGCTCACCGTATAAATAATGAGCGCTGTTGCCGATAAAATTGAAAACAGTGCACGCCCTAAACGAAACAACTGCTCATCTTCTTTATACAGCCGTTTATTTAACACAAAAATATTCTTTAATAGCGATATAAAAATAGCAATAAATAAAACTAACCCTACCCAGCCATATTGCAAAACAACCTGTAAATAGGAGTTAACCACATCTATTATTCCCTCGCCTTGCATCATGCTCTGCATCTCTGGCGTATTAAGATACGTGGTAGAACCAAACCAAGGGTTCCTTTGCACCACGATGCTCGCCATATCAAACAGCCGGGCCCTATAATCCAGCGTTTCAGCACGAATGGTTCCAACAAAGGGAAGCAAATCTATAAAATTTTGACCAAAAGGTGTTATTAATAAAATGGGCAACGTAATGATAAAGCCCCCAATTAATTTAGAATACTGCGCTATTTTTTGCCGCCCAGTCCAAATAAACACCAAAAGCAAAAATGCCAACCCTACCCATGGCCCTCTAGAGACTGTACAAACCAATCCAGTTATTAAAGCAATAAACGGTAGCTTCCTTAAACTTTTATCCTTAACAAAAGCAGATAAATAAAGATAAACACCAAAGCCAACTGTCAAAATAAAACCCAGCATAATCGGCGTTCTAAACGTTACGGCTGCCCGCAGCATCCCGCCGCGCACCTCACCGGCAGTCACTCTTGAAACAGAGGTTAAATGCTGCAGAAGGTGGTTATAAATATGCCAATGCTTCACAGTTTCAAATACCGCCAAACAAGCCAAAAGACCCGTTGATATAAGGAGAACCGTTAAACATTTATTTAAGCTGTCCACATTGGTAATTGAACGGCTAATAACATAATACGGTAAAAATAAATCCACAAAATGTAAAAATAAAAACCGCACGCCGTTCGAGGTCGTATCGTCTCGAAAATCCAGCAAGGAAATAACCACAATAAATAACACCACAAACTTATCAGCTGGTTGGCTAAATAAGCGTTGCTGTTCAACAGCACCTTGCACTAAAGCAAAAAAAGCTGGCAATAAAATAACAAGCGCTAAAGCACGTGCATAATTTAACGAAAACAGGTAATTAACGACGCCAAAACCAGGCAAAATGACATGCATCATTGGTAAAGAGCCTAATAAAAGAATATATATAAACACTTTAGACTCAGGTTTTTTGGGTAACCATAAAAAACTCGCCATAATAAAAGCAGCATAATAAACCCAAATATTAGGCGATAAAAAAGCTAATGCCTGATTGGCCAACCACACATTCCGCCACGTCACCAACTCCTTTTTCGAAATCGTTTCAATCTTCAACAGACTAACAAACCAAAAAAGAAAGAAGCCTATTAGCAAAATGAAAATAAGGCTTTTTATTGTAATACCCATCTATTTATTCTCTTTAGGAATTGCTTAAACGCTTTATCAAAAAAATTTTGTTATTTTGACCAAACTCACTTTAGACTTTTATTGGTAATGGCATCCATCTTCTTTTTCACCCAAGTTCTAAATCGCTTTATAGGTAGTAGCCGCCTGCTTACTATATCTAATGTTTTTAACACATAACCATATTTTCGTAGTGAAAAAAAGAACCTATTTATTCTAGCGATAGTATTTAACCTAAGATTCGTAAACGCATTAACATTAGGCAATTCATAACCGCTTAATTCATACCCGTATTTCAGCATCATATCTTGTAACTTATATTCAATTAGGGCTATTTCATACTTTGTCGCCTTATGCTTCCATTGATTCAAAAGTGAAGTATCAGGCGTAGAGTAACTAGAGTTATCACTATAATTCATCATATTCTCGTGATATTTAACTCCAATAAACTCACATATTGTAGAAAGTACCCTTTGCGGGTTTTGCACTAGATCTTCATATTTAATCGTAATAAAGCTGTCTTCAGGTAATGTTAACTCGAAATCATTTAACTCTTTTTCCAATTTAAGCCAAGTATCAGCACTAACCCAGACGTGCCCTCCCCAGCCCATTTGAACGTAAGACCTAGTCACATCACGTGGATCACGTACGATATGAATAAACTTGCAGCCGGGCCAAATGCTTGGCAAATACTGTGCATTCCTATGAACCGTCGCGCCAACTATCGGTTTATTAGCTCGCTCTTGTATTTGAAGCAGAAAATCTCGGACGATCTCAGCATAATCAACAGAGTTTTTTACTTCCAAGTTATCCATCTGAAAAACTCTATCCCCTGCCAAATAGTCTTCATAAAAATCGAGGCTAGGGAACTTCCCATCAGCCTTAATTGCATCTACAGAATAAACGAACTCATGGTGAAAGCATATTTCTGGGTGCTGATTCAACATTAATCTTAGCATCGTTGTTCCCGACCTCTCAGAGCCAACTAGAAAGTATGGTGTTTCCATATTAGATATCTCTTTTATATAAAATTATTTAACCTAAATTTCAAACTAGGACAAATATTTATTTAACAGTAAGCCCTAGCAATTGCAGTTGTTGTTTGCTATTTAGTTAACCCCAAAAACCTGGCTGCATGTATAAGTTTCTCGTAAGCCAGTCATACGGTTTGCTCATATATTTTTTTAATCGTTAACGCAGCTTTTTCAACCGCATACATTTTATCTAGTTTAACTCTAGCCGCTCGCCCATACTTTTCCACTATATGCCGGTTTGCATACATATCTTGTATGGCATTAGATAAGCCCTCTTGAATATCTGCATTTGCTTTGTCTAAATGATTTTTCAATTTATCACCTGTTGTGTTTAGACCTACAAAGCGCCTATCGTCGCGTTTATCAATTGAAACTAATCGACCTGTTTTTCCATTATCAATTAACTCAGGTAAGGCAAAAATATCCGTTGCAATAGTGGGTACTCCCAATAATCCTGCTTCAATTGGAACCCAGCCAAGGCTTTCGTCAAATGTTGGGAACACGAGCACATCACTCGCTTTCATTTCCTCAAAAACAGTATTAATTGGAACACGCCCCTTATATTCAACCCAGTTAGCACCTCTCAGCAAACTTTCTAATTTTGCAATATCTGGAAGATGTTCACCGTACACATAGCATGCTTCACTAAAGCCCCCAATAAATGTAAGCTTGATATCTAGCCCCTGGCGAATCAACGCCTCACAAGCATAGAATAATGGCACAATTCCTTTTCTAACCGCATTAGTGCCAACAAATAATAAATTTAAGGGGCCAGTTATAGAGTAGGTTTCTTTGGGAGATATTGGCAGTGAAACGCCTCCCCGAAAAACATCAATCTTATTGATAATTTTATCGTCATCAGGTTCCGTAAGACTGAGTGTAAGGCGGTTTTTTGCTGCTTCTGATAATGCTAAAATTTTTCGACAGCGATTTGAGCTCAATATTTTCTTTCCAAAATTAAGCTGCCATGGTTTAACGTTACCCAAATACCGAGGCAACTCACATTCATAAGATACAATAAAAGGCTTTCTACAAAGGGGCAAAGAGTTCCATGTGTGCATTAAATCCACACCAACATCTATCACCAGCGGCGTTTCTCTATAAAAATTAGTTTGAGCTTTTAATAATTTATATAAGGGCAGTGTATATAAACGTTTAAAATCAAAATCATCATGGCTTAAAGCGTAACTCACACGTTCATACCCATAGCCTGGGTTAATGATGCCAACAACACAGGTTCCTTTCCTAAACGATTTGCTTTTGATTTCCGAAGTTTGCTTAATGTCCATATCGTATTTTATTAGTCAACGTATTAATCCTAAATTAATGAAAGTAAAGCTTACCTAATTACTCTTTAAGAGTACGGAGCGCACCAAAAACTATACCTACACAGTCTAGGAGAAAATTAAAATTTAGATAGAGAGCGATAATTTTTTAATATTGAATTGTTTTGCTACCACCTGTTATTAAGGTATTTACGTATAGGATTTTCAATACAATAAAAAGAAATAATTCCAATGACAATAGAAGTGATCAAAAAAACCAAGCCAGCAAAGGGAAACATCTCTTTAAATTTAACGCCATAATAATAAAAAGGCTGCTGCCAAAGATAAATAGAGTACGAATAAATACCAACTAAGCATAGCCATTTATTTGATAGTACTTTCTTAACCTTCTCTGACAAGCTATCTAAATGATTTACAGTAAATGCCAATAAAAACGGTGATGCTACCCATGTTGCTGAGCTAGGGGCTTCTCTCCAATAACACAAAACTCCCAAAAAAAGAGAAAGTACAGGCATCCAAGAGTGAATATAATAATTAAATTTGTCTTTAATTAAGAAATAACCGGCAGAAATAAATAAATGACTTGCAACAATCTCTGTCTTAAGGTCCCACCCTCCTGAAGTAAGACCTGGGTATTTAAGATAAATATAATGTAAAAAAATAATGCAAGTACCCGTAACTAAAAGAGGAATAAACTCTTTCTGTTTTAGAATAGGGATAAGCGTAAGGACGCTTAAAATAATATAACTATGCTCCTCTACGTTTAATGACCAGATGTGCCCAACAGGAATACCTGTATGAAAAATATGCGCCGTTTCTGGCAGGTAACTCCGAAGAAAAAACACAATATAAAAATAATTCTCATGCTCATTAGACCGTGATAAATCGAAGATATAACTCAACAAACAAATCAAGGATACATAAATTATAAACACTGGAAGTATTCGGCTAATTCTTCGTTTATAAAATTTAGTCAAAGGGAGTCTTTTAACAAAAAGAATATTACTCATTAACATTCCAGATAAGACAAAAAAAATATCAACTCCCATTCGCCCTAAATCAAAAACCTTGATAGATAAAAAGTGGGATAGTAAAACGCATGTAATCGCCATACCTCTCCATCCATCGAGATAATCAATTCTGTTTAGTTCAGGGTTTCCATGTTGCGACGCATTTTGGAGAATCTTTTTTAGTCGTTCCATAACAGCTCAATACTTTCCATAAATAGCTTCAATCTCTGCCTAACTCAAGAAGCTCTAGCATCGAACCTTCCTTAGCCTAACCGCTCCCCCTTAAGTTATAAGAAGGGTTATACATGCATTCAGTAATTGTCTAGGTAATACACATTAAATTGCTGTATACAAGCGAATTATTGTACGGCTAAAGTCAATTTTCGGCCAGTAATTAAGCAAGCTCAATAAACTTAAACAGTTACGATATTATCAGGCTCATTTCTGAACAATCAATTTGCGAGATAACGCACCATAATAATCAAAAAATGAAGCACCTTTTTTCAGGGCTCCAAACAAAGGGGTGGTTAGCTAAATAATGGTGCAATGAGCTGGTTCCACATTTCTGGCCACCAACAATTAAGACGTTGGGCAATTTGACCTCCTCCTTAACTAACCGATAATAGCTCTTCCGTAATCTGCGATATAGCGCTCTATATGCTTTCTCTGAGAGGTCTGTTTTGGCTGGTTTTATTGCTAGCCAAATACATCAAGCTGTTTATTGATAAGATTATTCATATTACTAGGTCACTTATTCCCGTTGTTATTAGCTTTTATTTGCAATATTTGAAAAAAATCACCGAGCATTTTTTGTGTATTCGCTAAAGTATAGCTTTTTGCTTTAATAATGCCTGCGGCTCGTAATCGTTCCTTCAATTTATCATCAGACAGTATTGCCTTTACATGTTTAGCTGCATCCGGGCAGTCACCGTCTTCAGATACTAATGCCGTTTCATTATGAATCATATACTCACTTGCCCCACCGCCGGTAAAGCCAATAACGACACACCCACAGTTCATTGCTTCAAGTGGTGGTAGGGGTAGGCCTTCTGGATAGCCCGTTACTAAAAAAACATCAGCTTTTTGATATTCTTTTATTAACTCAGCTTGTGTCAACCCATCAACTATTTTTAAATCAAAATCGCTTTTATCCCTTTTTACTAGCTCTGTGATCTGCTCTAGATCTGCTAAGTTCTTCCTAGACATGGCAAGTACCCTACCAGGAATTCTCTTTTCAGGTTTATTGATGAATTTCTGTTGATCTATCCCATTGGTTATTGTTGTAGCATCAATACCCATTTTTTTATTAACCATCTCACTACAAAAACTCCCGCACGTCATAACATAGTCATACCCAATATCAATATAGCTTTTATTAACATCTTCTTTTTTGAGTCTTTTATCTATGTTTATCCAGTTTTGCATAAACAAAACTTTTTTTGCACCTATAAAATCGACCCCTTCATAAGGAAAAAACTCAGTAGCAACAATCACGTCCTCCTCAGTTAAGTTATAACCAACATCTTTAATATATTTAAGCTCTATATCATAGCCAAAAAAATTACCCACATAATCCCCCATAATTAATGGGTAAGCCTCATAGCCTAGCTCTTGCAGCATCATGCAATGTTGGTACATCACCTTAATACCTCCTACAGGCTTATGCTTACGAAACACCTTGTTTTTGATATAAGCTATTCCGTGCCCTGACAATACAGACTTAAGCCAGTCTTTTAACTTAAATTCTTTTTTGTGTAAGTCTGGAATGAGGTAATAAATAGTAGCCATCGTAAAAAATTTCTCTTAAGTAAAAATTTATATCTTATTATTTCAAGTTAACCGTGCCACTAAGGGCCGTGTTGACACCCTATCATTTAACAATTAATGCCGCCAAATTACGCCAACTCGTTAGGCTAAAAGGGTTTTTTATACACACTTTACCCCCTTTGCTAATTGCTTTTATTTTTTGTCCTTCACGGTGTAAGCGCCAAGCTTCCGATGTAAGCATCCCACTTATTTGTTGGGCACTCTTATTGGGCAAATCCTCAAAATTAGGGGCATTCGGTGGCGTTCCGCGTTGTAAGTCATCCACCCCATTTGACAGCCGCTGTTGTTGAAACAGTCTCGCTGTTTCCTCAAAAAAGACTCGTTTATTAGATGCTTGTGTATGTGTAATCGAATTATCATGCAATCTATAAAAATAGGTATTTTTGGCTACATACCTAACTTCTCGGCTTTCCCCTAGTCGTAATTGAAGGTCAATATCTTGTGAGGTAACAAAAAAATCTCTACACCCTTTAGCTTCAATCAATACTTCACGTTTTGTTAAATAGGTACAAAAGCTTGTTCTTGTTTTTCCTGTTAGCAATTCATTAGAAATGCTTTCTGTAGCTTGACCGCAATTCAGTTTTGAAATAACAGTGCCTTTAGGTTCCATTGTTGAATAGGTTCCACATACCGCGTCGCACTCTTGGTGCTCTTCTAAATATTTAACCTGCCAAGACAATCTATCGTTGGGATACAAATCATCGGCATCACAATTTGCAATATATGTCCCTTCTGCAATTGCTAGGGCCGTATTAAACGCGCCAGCGGCACCGGTTTTAGGGCCAGTTATTACTTTAACTCGATCATCGTGAAAAGATTCTGCTACTTTTCTACTGCCATCTGTTGAGCCATCATCAACAACAATAAGCTCAAATTTTTTAAAGTTTTGTTGTAGAACTGACTTTATCGCTTCATAAACATAAGGTTCAGCATTTTTCATTGGCATAATGACCGATACAACAACATTGTTTTTCATTTAGCATCTACCTGATAAAAAAGTAACTATAGTCCAAAGAAAGTCATTGCGTAATGTCCTAGGCCATATACTAAGAAAAAAACCGGCCAGGCTTTAAACTCATCTAGCCAGCTCAATAATTTATATTGATGCATTTTATAAAAAATAAGTGGAATCTCAATCACCGAATGTAGTGCAATAGCAATCACTGCGCCATATAGTCCATAAAAATGAAATGCAAGCGGAACCGTTATAAAAAGGAAAACTGCTGTTACTCCAGTTAAAAACATAATAGATTTTGAGTCACCTAAGGCCATAAAACACACACCCGCCATCGTTGTTCCCAAAAAAATAGTTGAGAGTGATAAAACCTCCAGCATCCACCCTGCTTCTTGATACCTCTCGTCATAAAGAAAGTCGATCACTAGGTGTCCACTACTAACTAGTCCTCCAACAACAACCATAACCACTATGTCTAATGGCATTCTCATTTTATAGTAAACGCGTTTCAGATCTTGTGGTCTATTTCTTACGACATCACTGAGTGCTGAGTACAAAACGGAAGACATTACTTTTCTCACCATTTTGTTAAAGGACATCGCCAGAAAAAATGCAATGGTATAAACCCCTAGCTCATGAGGTGTTATTAATGCACCAAGTATTAGCCTATCCCCTTGGGCCATTAAAAAAGTAAAAATAGACGCACCAAACACCCATTTCCCAAAATGAAAAATCTCTTGCAGTGCTTGTTTATTCCAGCCCCATCTACTATTTTCACCAAGTGAAGGATGGTGGGATAAGTACAGGTTAATGAGTGCTGAAACAATTGTTCCAATGACTAATGCCCAAATATTGCGATGGTAATAAGCTATGCAAATCATCAGCAACAACCCTATCACCTGGCTTAATAATTCGATAATAACAACTTGGTTAAATTGTAGGTTTCTATTAAGCAAGGCTAGGTTCATTGATTTAAAACCAGAAATTAACCCCGTTACCGACATCGCGGCCAGAATAAAAGGCAGCTGAGGGTCCGCATAGACTGTATTATCAGGTAATAAATTATTAACACCGAGATAATATAAAAATGCACTTAACGCTAAAATAAATAAAAATATTATTAAGCCACGCAAAATTTGAACAGCCCAAGCTGTATCTATATAACTTTTTTCGCTGGCATTTTTACTTTGGATTACATTCTGATTAATTCCTAAATCAGAAAACATGGCTATTCCGTTTAAAACAACCGTTACTACAGCCATTAGCCCGAACATTTCAGGCACTAATAGTCGGGTAAGTACTAAATTGCCACCTAAGCGGACTGCTTGCGACACAAAATGCCCAACCAGAACCCAACTCCCACCTTTAAATACCTTGTTTTTTAAACTCACTTTACTATCACTTCCATGTATTTAATCGGCGGATTTTTCTATGCGTTACTCGCAGAATCAAGAAATAATCAAGACGCTGCTGCTTCAATCTAGTTACACCTATATTGTTTTATCAATTGCCTCAAGCATTCTTTTTTTAAAGAAATGGTCATTTTTATAAAAATATTTCTTTGCACTTTCTTTGAGTTTTAACTTGTCAGTCTCAGACATTGACAGAACTCGTTCAATTTTCTTTTCCAAATCTAAAGGATCAAATATAAATTTTGTTGAATAACAGACAGGTTCACTCGATTTAACTTTAACCAAAAACCCTCTATCCGCTTGTACAAGCTCATTCATCGGGTAGCCATCAACCGTTATTACAATAGCTCCACAACTTAATGGTTCACAAATATAGTGGCCGAATCCTTCTGCCTCAGATGTGCACAAATGAACTTCAGATTGGTTTTGTATAGCATTTAACTCATCACTGGCAACATAACCATTTATAAGTGTAATATTACCAGCTTCCAGCCCAATTAAATGATCTGTAAAGCGTGAAATAACTTTTAATTGGGGCCACTCTGGGTGCTTTTTCCATATTTTCATTAAAGGGATCGTCCCCTTAGCTTTACTATTTCCAGCGATATGCACGAATGTATTAGCGACTTGTTTATAAGCGCTATTATATGGGCTAATCGTTGAAAAACTAGTGTAAAAAGTTGGCAAGTTCCTTTCGTTGAAAAAAGACTCCGCATCTTTCGTTTTGCATACAAACAAATCTATTTTGTCAAATAAGGCGTAACTCTCATCCATCAACCATTCTAGGTTAGCAATAAAAATATTCTTCTTAGACATATTGAGTTGTCTTATTTTTATTTGCTCTAAATGAAGCGTTACTGAAATTGGCTTAACTTTTAAAATAGACAAATACGTTAGGAGCCGCAAAAAGTGAAATGACAGTTTTTTAACGACTTGAAGCCTTCTTTTTGAAAGCCCTCTAAGGTTTATTGGGAATGCATTATACCAAACCCTGTAACCTGCTTTAGTTAGTAATGCTCCTAGCAAATCAGCATCTAAGGTTAGGCCACCATTATTGTGATTAAAAGAAATATTTATAATTTTTTTCATAAAACTAATTAAGTAATTAATGCGTCCTTTACATTCTAATTAATAGAAAGAAGCGTTAATAGCAAGCCTTGGTATAAAACCGACTAATCCCTTAAAGCCAAGTTGTTAAACTTGGCTTTAAGGGATTAGCTCACCTACATTTTATAAACCAAAGACTATCTATTTAGTTCTAAATAATTTTATCGCATTTATAAAACTCTTGATTAAACGCCTGCTTTATCTAAGATTAAACAAAATTACCTAATATAAACCTCTTACTCTACATCATGCATCTTCCCCTAGCATAGACTTGGCAGGTCTTATTCGGAGCAACAGGTTTTACAGGCGCTGAATTTGTACTCCCTTTTTTACTTATAGAAAACAAAGAGCCTGCTTTATATGTTGTGCTCACAAACCTATTATCACTTACGCTTCCTTGCAAAGGGTTCCTTTGTATACTGCTAGTTAGCAGTTCATTTTCTGTAGAAGCTTGACTTCCCAATATCTCCTGTACGGGTGTCTCTTGTACTCGAGTTTCTTGTACTGGAGTTTCTTGTACTGGAGTTTCTTGTACTGGAGTTTCTTGTACTGGAGTCTCTTGTACTGGAGTCTCTTGTACTGGAGTTACTTTATATGAATCGTTTAATAATGTTTGAACAAGGCCTTTAATATTGGATGCAGAAACCGTTTTATTACAGGTGTTTAAAGTATCATCAACATCAATGTTTTTATCCGTCCCCCTAACACACTCACTTAAAGGGTAATCCGCTAGGTAAACATCATTATTTATCGCACTCATTGGGTGAAAACCACCTATACGTACACCTGATGTTGGGTTCCAGTTTTTAGTGAGTAGTATTTTATTGTTTCTAATAGTAATGTTTTTAGATTTAACGCTATCTTCAGTTCGAACGGGGACAGCAATACCATTAACTAGAACTGAGCCTTCGTCAATAATGGTATTATTTTCGATAAGCGCGCCATCACATGATGCACAACCGATGGCATTACCGCCAACATTTAATAAAGTATTGCCTCTTATCACAACATCATTGAAATATTCCTCATAGGCATAGCCTGGATCCACACTAATGCCATAACAAGTCTGATTAACTTTACCAGCATCTTCTTTAACGAGGTTATTTTCAATCGCAAGACCTTCAAATTTTCCATGAGCTACTAACGACACGCCATCACATTTCCCGTCTTTCATTGATGATTTATATAAAGTATTTCCTTTAACCACCATGTTTTCCACAATACCCCCAATAGAACCGAGATAAATATTATGATCTCTTGAGCCTGAGCCATTATTCTCAAAGTAGTTGTTTTCAAATAAACAATTACTACAAGCCCCTAATGTTCCTTGTGATGCGTTGTTCATTATTACAGAGTTCTTAAGTGTTACTTTATCCACTACTTTAGCTGCTATTTGTAAACCTATACCAAAACCTTGAATATCCAAATTATCCAATAAAAGGTTAGATACTCTGTCATAAATGAATACACCTACACCTTCATTTACTGTAGAAGTTAGACTAATATTTTTTATAACATAACCACCTGTTATTGGTTTATTTCCAGCACCATAAAAACTAAGAGGATTTGAAGTACTTTGTGTAATTATCACTGGCTTATTCGCTTGCTCACTACCATAGTCACCCAATGTACAAACAGATAAAATCGAGCAATTATTATTACTTATTTTTTTAGCCGTAGTAACAGGAAACTGTCCACCACGACATAATAAAACACTGTCGCCACCTGATATAGTTGCAAACGTTGACATGGCTTTCTCATAACTACGGAATGGGCTTGATTCTGACAAGCCTGTATTTTCATCATTACCCGTATCACACACATAATATGTTTTGCCACCAGCAGCGGATGGGTTATTCTCCAGCTCCGTATTAATTTGCTTAATAAGGTTATGCGCTCCGGCTAATTGATCAATTTTTATATTGGATTGCTCAGGCTTAGTGTTGTTAGATTGACTAGCACTTTCCTTAGGGGCTGTATCAGTGCAACCAAGCATTAATACGACAACACACATAGTGGCGGTTAGCATTTTATTTATTCTAAATGTATTCATCTTTAATACTCCGGTCATTTTCATCTTTTGTTCATATAGGGTTGTAAGCACTTATTACACCTAGGCAAACCAGCTGTTTAATTAGGTATGGATGAAGAATAGAAGAATTTTAAATAGAGAACGTATACTCGGTCACACTTTATCATAAAGCAAATTTAAAGTGAGCTAGGCACCTTACAGACCCGATAACAGCAGCTTACCCAGTTTTTCTTTAGCAGCAAAACAGGTTTTTAGTTGCTCAATAACTGAAGCAGCTTCAAGCTATTACTTAAGTTGTTTGTAATATGCCGATCTTATCAATCACACTTGATATTGATGAACCACGCCCTTTTGTATAATGAGCAATATTTTATTTAGCTATGTTTAGGAATCAGAGGTTTAATATGGCAAAAAAAGAAAGGTTAATATTCACATTATCGTTACTTTCAGCACTCTTAACATCGTTGCCATTATCATTTGAAACGGCTGTTGTTAATATTCTAGCTGAACAATCACATTGAACCCGTTTTCTGTTTGTTGAAAACTCAAAGTAAAAATAATAATTATGTTAATACTATATCGTATTTATTTTTTAATAACTTCCGTACACTTTCTACCTGTGGGTTGAGCTTCCCCGATGGTTTGATGATACGTGAGGTTTTTTTATCTTTCATCATGCTTAGGATTGTATCTATTTTTATCGTTTCCAGATCATCGGCAAAGGCGTATACCAAAGCAAAATCACATAGATTATTTATTCTTCTAGGAACACCTTCGCTATAACAAAATATGGCTGCACACGCTTCGTGTGTAAAGATACGGTGGCTTGCACCCGCTGTTTTTAAACGGTGCGTTATATAGTTTTCTGTTTGCCTATAATTTAAGGCACTCAGGTGAAACTCTACCCCGATACGTTGGGCAAATTGCTCAAGCTCAGGTTCATTTAATTTATCAATTAATTCTGGCTGCCCTGTTAAAATTAATTGCAAAAAGATATCGGCATCGATATTTACATTTGATAATAAACGTAACTCTTCTAATGCTTTTACACTTAGATTTTGTGCCTCATCTATTATAAGGATGACACGTTTCCCTTCTGCGTACCGCTCTATAACAAAGTTTATGTAATCTCTGTATCTACCAGCATTATCTAAGGCAGCTGATTCAATATCAAGAGCATCTAACACCCACTCCATTAGCCCACCAAAGGACTCGTGCGTGTTATTGATTAAACCAATAACGCAGTCATCATCTATTTTTTTTAGTAATGCTCTAATCAGTGTTGTTTTACCCGCACCAATTTCGCCCGTTACTACCGTAAAACCAGCATGACTTACAACTCCATATTCTAACAGTGTTAATGCTTTTTTATGATTAGGGCTTAAGTATAAAAATTCTGGGTCAGGTACTTGATTAAATGGCTTATTATTTAAGCCAAAATATTCCGTATACATTTTTAGTAACTTTGATGCATTGGTGGTTTCTCGGACTTATTTAGTACACTACCAATGAGCTCAGTACCTTCTAACAATTGAAGAGACTTGACTATTTCAGACTCCTTATTTTTACCATCTTCCAAAACCAATAAGGTGGAGTCAATGTAATTAGAAGCCAATAAAACATCATCGGTTTGTAAGATTGGCGGCGAATCAAAGATAATCATTCTTGAATTATATTTCGTTTTTAAATCAGACACTAAATGAGCCATTTTCTTACTTGATAATAATTCCGCTGAATTTTCTGCCCGACCTTTTCCTGGTAATATGACTAATCCTTTAATACCAGGGTTAATTAGTACTTCAGAAATACCAATATCACCTTCTAAGTAATCTTTTAAGCCTACTTCTACATCTAAACTAAAATAGTCGCTTAACGTTGGATTCCGTAAATCTAAATCTACTAATAGTACTGTTTGATTTGACTCCATTGCCATGGCGACAGCCAAGTTTGAGGACACTACAGATTTACCTTCACCGGCTGTCGGAGAAGTAATGGCTAGGGTCTGAAAACTTTTTTCACGCATTTTTTGCAATACTTGCGTTCGAAGCATTCTAAAAACGCCAGACTGAGAATTACTATATTGTGAAGCAATTACTCGTTTTTCTGCTAAAGCTTTTTCTGAAACCTCTACGACTTTTGTTTCGGTATAAGTAATTCCTGTTACATCCTGAGCGTTATTTAACGGTTGATTTTTATCAACAGTAACAACGGTGTCTTTTCTATTTGCATCATTAAATGAATTAGGCTCAGGCTGCTGCTTAGCTTTTGCTTTATCCAACGCTTTTTGTATTCTATCCATATATTTACACCTTTAAATAACGTTGAACGTTCAAAGTAAGCTAATTTTACGAAGAACCTTAAACCAGAGTATTTCAAGATCCATAACAAAAAAGTGAACACCTATTACTAATACCACAATCGCCCCAAGTAACCAGTATATTTTAGTATAAGGGTTGCTTGTTTTTACAATATGCTCACCTTTTACTGTCAATATTGGTATTACAACAAGTGGGGCAGTACCTGTAATTTTTCTGATTTTGTCATAACCTCTAACACCACCCACCAAGAACTCAAACAATAAAGCAAGACCAACACCAACAGCTATTGAACCTGCCACACCTAAAACAAATATTTTAGGTCTATTTGGTTTTTCAGGCTTACCAGGAACGCGCGGCGGTTCAATCAAAGTGAAGCTTTCACCTTTATTTTCAGACTCGAGATTTTTAGCCAGCTGTGCCTGCAATTCCTTAGACTTCAGCTCTTGATACTTCGCCATATTATTATCATAATCACGAATTAAATCATCATAAGCTCTTTTAACCTGATGAGTATCAGCAACTCGTTTTTCAAATAGGGCTAGCTTTTCTTTTAATTCTTTTTTGGCGACTAGAAGCCTGTTAATTTCACGTTCAGAAGACTTTATATTTGATTGTATTTTTAAATACAGTGGGCTTCTATACTGTGTAGGAGTAGCATCATTCGTATTAACTGATTGTTCCACCTCTAGCTCAAGGCTATCTATTTGTCTTTTTAAGCGCTTAACATCTGGGTGGTTATCTGAGTATTTGCCTTGAAGGGTTGTGTACTCAGATTTTGCAAGAGCCAGCTGCTGAACTGCTGTCGTTGGCTGCTGCTGCATGCCTGGAGACGGCATTAATGCATCTAGATTGGCTAGTTCTATATTCATTAATATTACTTGCTCTTTTAAATCCATGATCTCGTTTTGACCATCAACCAATTCTTTCTGAATACTCTCGACCATTGATAAATTATAAGGAAGTAGTTCCGGTAGACTGTCGTTATACGTTTCCTTAAAGTCAGCTATATTTTTTTCTAATAATTGAATTTCGCGTTTAAACTTATTCGCCTCTTCTTTTAAAAAACCTTCCGTTTCTTGCGCGCGAGCGGTACGTGTTTTAACGTTTTCACTCAGAAACTGTGTTGTTAACTCGTTAGCAACCACTTGTGCTGTGGTTGGACTTTTATCCATAAAGGAGACATTGAAGGCAATATTTGCACGCTTAGCACGTCCACTACGTGGGTCTGTTACATCTGCACTCACCATATCAATAAACATGTTTGCTTTAAAATAGTTAACTATTGCAGAAGGGGGTGATTTTTGACGTTCTTCAACATAAAGGTTATGACGTTTGACAATATCCATTATTCTTGACGTGGTCATTAACTTTTGTTTAATCACCGCTATTCTTTGGTCAGCATAACTGGTTACCGTTGAGCGAACTAAATCATTAGGAATCTCTTGAGACTCAATTAAAATTAAGCCACTAGATTTGTACGTTGCGGGTAACGAAAGTGCAATAGCTCCAGATACCAATATAAGAAAAATGGCTGGGTATATAACTAATTTTTTATGGCGATTAAGTATTTCTAAATAATCACTTATTCCTTTAACATCTTCTTCCATTTTTTCTCTATACCTTAGCGGGAGACTCTAAAACCATCCCAATTATAGTTTAACATCAGCATAACTGCTTGACTGCTTGCATCACTGTCATCTAATTCTTCTTTTTGCTGACGGAAGATATATGAAAAAGTTAAGCTAGCATCTGGTGAGAACTTCCAATTTACAGAAGGTGAAAAATTAATATTTTCACGTTCATCATTATCATCAAGGGCAGCTGTTGTTTTTTGAAAACTGGTACTAACTCGTGCTGTTAGTGTTTCGGTTAGTTCTCTAGACCAGTTAAGGCTAATCCTATCCTGTTCTGTCACACCACCTGTGCTAGAAGGACTTATTGAGCGAGACAAATTTAGACTTGCATTATCGACTTCACCTTTATAGGAAACAGTCATATCTACCGAAGAGCCTGTATCACTAGTGTCCTCTTTAAAACCAAACAAACCGGTTTGCTCACTATCGAGCTGTCGCATCCCTACGCTGCCATTAATAGCCCAAATTTCTGATAGGTCGTACTTTGTTGTTAGCGACACATTATAAGTATCGTCATCTGTCGTAGTGAACAGACCACTTGATTTATTATTATTCGCCGATACGCTAACACCACCATTAAAACGCTCAGTAAACTGATGCTCCCAACCTGTCGAAAAGGAACGGTTTCTACTATTACTAAAGTCAGCCGTTGAATATTCTTTCGTAGAATAACTAGCACTTACCAATAACACATCTCGTTCTGAGAGTTGAAAACTATACGAGGGTGAAATACTTTCCGTTGTTGATATTGAGTTTGTTTCAAAATCACCTGAATCTTCTTCGGCCTCAGACCGACTGGTACTTTCCACATAACTCATGTCAAGACCCCAAGTACTTCTTTCTGTTTTATAATCTGTCTGAAAACGTAAAAAAGGGTTGTCTGTATCAAGCTGACTTGACCTTTCATACCGGTCTAATACATAACCTGTGCTTAAGGATGTTTCGACATTCTCAAGTGCATGAGCCACTTTTAATGTAGGGCTCATACTTGCATGATAATCTCCCAGTTTATTTTCATCACGCATAAAAATATTATCGTCATATTCCAACGAAGGATTGACACTACCTGATAAAGACCACTCAGCAGCATGTAAACTGCTCACCGCAATCGTTCCAAACAATGTTAATGGAATTATTTTGTACATTAGAGGCCTGACTATGGAATTACAATAACATCGCCACTTTCCAGTACCACATTTGTGGACAGGTCATCGCCATCTTTTATCTTCGCATAATGAACGGGCATAACAGTTTGCTTACCATTATTTTCGCGTAGCACAATAATGTTATTTTCCTGAGCATAGGTAGATAAACCACCTGCTAAACTTAATGCTTGCATTACCGTTAATTGTTGATTCATAACAAAACTGCCAGGTGTTTGCACTTTGCCCAGTATATGAACCGTATTACCGTTAACACTTGCCACAACAACTGTTACCACAGGGTCTGTTATATACTCTTCAAGCTTCTTCTTAAGTGCCAGTTCAAGCTCGTTAATGCTTTTACCCTTAGCTTGTAATGACCCCGCAAGCGGGAAAGACAAACTACCATCCGGTAAAACAGCGACTGTTTTATTTAATGCTTCCTCTTTCCAAACTGATATATCCAAAATATCGCCTGCATTTAATAAATATTTTTCAGAGGCTATTACATTGTGGCTCACTAACAACACAAACAATAGTATAAAACTGCCGCATAAATTTACATTTCTCATTTGGGTATTACCTTTTTTATAAAACTAAACTAATTGTAATTTAATATATAAAAAAAGGGAGCAAAAGCTCCCTTTTTTACCTAATAACTTGCTAAAAGCAAATGTATTAGAAACTTAAGCGGCAACAGCTGCTTTACGGCGTAAGCCAAAGAACCCTAAAAGTGCTGGTGCAAAAAGGAATAAAGCAGCAGGTACAGGTACTGCACTTACTGAAATATCATAGCTTAATGCAGTTGAAGCTACACTTGTAAAGTCAACCCAATATGTGTGCCCAGCTTGTAAAAATATACTCGTAATAAAATCGCCAGCAACAAATTCTTGAATTACTCGAATACCATCATCCCAAATACTAAGCTCAGCTTGTGACACTGCTGACTCAGGGTTGAAAGACCATTCAACCACAGCAGATGTATCAACATCGGTTGTTAAATCAAAGCCTGAGTACCAATTACCACCTGCTGTTTCACCACTACCAATTGCCACAGGGCCATTATTTACAACAGCTGATACTTCTTGAGTCGCATTTGATGACCCTGCTGTAGTAAGTGAAAGTGTTGCTGCTGAAGCACCAAAAGATAACAGCATTCCAACTACTAATAACATTACTTTTTTCATAATTTTTTCCTTTAAATTAATTTAAATACTTACATCATGTAATGCAGCCCAGCCATCTTCAGTTTTGCATGCGTTAAAGATCTGTGACTTTCCGTCCCTGGTTCACACCAAGTTTGGCCTAAAAAAACCATTCACTTATCACTAAGCTTATGGCCGTTAACTGCCTTTACAAACTAAAAATAACCGTAAAGACAAATTCATAATAAGCAATTAATAACTGACTGCCTATTGTACTTTGGTACTAATTAATCGTAATAATCACCCTTTTTAACATTAATTTATAACAATGTAATTAGCGATATATATTATATGTCCGTTTATTACCTGAATGTTAGTTTTTTATTATCAATACTAAATTTAATAAGCATTTTTATTTAAAAAGCCTTTAAATATAGTTAGGAATATAATTTTTAAATCTAATCCAATTGTCCATGTTTGAATATATTTAAGATCATAATGAACTCGCCCTTCCATTTTATCCAAGGTATCTGTTTCACCTCTAAACCCTTTAATTTGCGCTAAGCCGGTAATACCTGGTTTTACTTTATGCCGAAGCATATAGCCTTGAATTTTCTCTCGATACTCTTCATTATGGGCAACGGCATGGGGTCTAGGCCCAACAATTGACATAGTACCCTTAAGCACATTAAAAAATTGCGGCAACTCATCAAGAGATGTTTTTCGTATAAAAGCACCAAACGGTGTAATACGTGCATCGCCTTTTTTCGCTTGCTGTATATGTTCACCATTATCTTGTGTTGTCATTGAACGAAACTTCCACACCTTTATTTTATCCCCATCTATGCCATAGCGTGTTTGCCTGAACAATACGGGGCCCGCAGAAGTAATCTTTATAATGATTGCAATAATTAACATGACAGGGGCTATGAGCGTGAGAATAAAAATACTCAAAATAATATCCTCTATACGTTTTAAAAAGCTATCCAATCCAGCAAAGGGTGTCTCGTAAATACTGATTGCTGTCACACCTTGATAATCTACCCAACGTGAATTAAGTAAATTAAACGTAAACAGGTCAGGCACAAAGTAAACCGACGCTGTACTATCAGCCAATCGCTCCGTTATCGTTTTAATTCTTTTCTCTGCTGACATAGAAATGGTAATGTAAACCGTATCTACAGCACCGCTCTTACAATCTCTTATCAATTGTTCTATCCCACCAAGGATATCGACCCCCTCTCCACCAAGTCGTCTATCGCCTGAGATATGTGCTCGATCATCATAATAACCAACAAATTTAAGCCCACTCCAATCCATATTTTGAAAGCTCTCCCTTAACCGATTACCAAGAGGCGTCGCTCCAAAGATAGCCACTTGACGAGTATTATGCCCTTTAGATCTAATGTAACTCAGTGTCACGCGAACAGCAGCATGCCACGCAATTAACTGAATCGGCACAATCACCAACCAAGCACGCACAGTCGGTGCATAGTAGAGACCTGTTTTAAACAGCAATGAGTCAGCCACGAATAGCACAAGCACTGTCATTAGCCAAGAGAAAAGGACAGCTCTTATTTCAGAGCGAACACCCATCCCTCTCCATGACCTATAGGCATCTTGCGATTCGGCAAAAAAGTTAAACAGAACCACTGAAACAAGTACAACAGGTAGATACAACGGTATCCACTCAACAGCCAATAGATTAATAATGGATAAAAACGTTAAAAAAATAATGGCACTATCCGCTAAACGGGCAATAGCATTAATTTTGGTATCGAACTGTCTGATTTTGCCTTGTCGTTTCACTTATTAATCTTCCCTATCCTCATTTAGCTATTCTTTATCTATCACTAGCAGTCAATTAACCTAACCCTCAAAAAGCAGTTTTAACTAAATTTTATTGATTATTCAATTCCAGCATCATAGGCATTCCGTTAAACAACAGACATTGCACTCAATTATGCCAAATACTCTATGGGTTTCTATCGAACAACAGCTGATACTTAATTCATTTAACTCAAGTATAGTTGAGCTTTGTAAAATAAAAATCTGACGCCCTGAAAAATACTGGTGCACATCAAATCGACAATAAAAAAGTGGGAAATAAGCCCATTCATGCGCCGCAACATAATACCTGTTTAACTTATCTAAAAACACCTCATGACATAATTCTTTATGAAATAAAATAGAAACACATCCTTCTTTTGTTAAAAACTAATTTCTCGATTTAATGGACAAATAAACTAAAAGAATAAAGGGCTTAATAAAAACTAAAAAAGCCCCCTACACTTTCATTGCAAAAAAACCGGATGAATCTTTTCCATGGGACTGCAAGACAATATATTCTGGGTATATTTCAAACAGACATAAAAAAACCGCTTACAAATGTAAGCGGTTAGTTTAATGGCGTCCCCAAGGGGGTTCGAACCCCTGTTACCGCCGTGAAAGGGCGGTGTCCTAGGCCTCTAGACGATGGGGACTAAGTCTTCATTTTACTACAAAAGTGAATCGTCTAAATCACTTTATCACCAAAAAATTGGTGGAGCCAAGCGGGATCGAACCGCTGACCTCAACACTGCCAGTGTTGCGCTCTCCCAGCTGAGCTATGGCCCCTCTTGGCAGGACGCGAATTGTACTGAATGATGAACTAAGTGTCTAGCTTTCTTGCAGAAGAATTCTATTTTTTATGTAATTTATTCCTCTTTTGATATTTTTCAGACATTTTTCTTTCCCAAGTAGAAAAAGAGTCGCATCTAATGCGGGTGAAACTGACGTTCCTGATAGTGCAACACGTAAAGGTTGAGCGACCTTACCCAGTTTTAAATCTAAGGTTTCAGCGGTATCTAAAATAACCTGATGCAAGGGTTCCTTTGACCAGTCTTCTAATACTTCAAATTTAGTGAGTAATAATTCTAGCGACTCTAGACCGGCTTGTTTTAAATTCTTTTTTGCCGCCTTGTCATCAAACTCCTCATAATCGTTATAGAACATTAAGCTTTTCTCGGCCATTTCTTTTAATGTTTTAGCGCGCTCTTGCTGTGTTTTTACAAGCTCTATAATAGATGGTCCCTTATCCACATCACAACCTTGCGCTACTAATTGTTCACTTAATGGCTCAACCAACCGCTTAGGGTCACTATTTATAATGTATTGTTGATTAATCCAAAGTAGTTTCTCTGTATTGAATGTTGAGGCGGTTCTATTGACATCTTTAATATCAAATAGCTCAATCATTTCAGCTTGTGTAAACAACTCTTTGTCACCATGAGACCAGCCTAAACGAACCAAATAATTCAATAAGGCCTCGGGTAGAAAACCGTCATCGCGATATTGCATAACACTAACCGCACCATGTCGTTTGGATAATCGTGCGCCATCGTCGCCAAGAATCATCGGCACATGTGCAAATCGAGGTTCCTGAGCACCAAGTGCTTTCATAATGTTGATTTGTCGAGGTGTATTGTTGATATGATCATCGCCGCGTATCACATGCGTCATATTCATATCTAAGTCATCCACCACAACGGTTAAGTTATACGTTGGTGTGCCATCTGATCGGGCAATAACCAGGTCATCTAACTCGTCATTAGCAATGGATATTTCGCCGCGTACCAAATCATCAAAAACAACCATACCCGTTTCTGGGTTTTTAAAGCGTACCACTGGTGACACGCCTTCAACAGCTTCTGTACGGTGTCGGCACTTCCCGTTATAACGTGGTTTTTGTTTATTAGCACGCTGCTGCTCACGCATTGCTTCTACTTCTTCAGCAGAACAATAACAATGATAAGCATCACCTTGTTCTAATAGCTGTTCAATAATTTCTTGATAACGGGGAAATCGCTCTGTTTGAAAAAAAGGCCCTTCATCGTGGGACAGTCCAAGCCACTTCATACCATCAAAAATAGCTTGCACCGATTCGTCTGTAGACCGTTCACGGTCGGTGTCTTCTATTCTTAATACAAACTGCCCTTTTGTTTTTTTAGCATATAACCATGAAAATAAGGCTGTTCTTGCACCACCAACATGTAGGTAACCTGTGGGGCTAGGAGCAAATCGTGTACGGACTGTCATTTAAAATCACCAGATAAAATAAAAGCGATATTTTATACTCAACGAGGGTAAGTTTCATGGAAGTCAGCAAAAAACTGTTACTAAATGAAGCCATCACAAAATAATAACTTTCGTTAAGGCTTTAGCAGCCCCGTAATGGCTCGTTACATCGCATTAAGTCATTTGCTCATGATCGACAAATAGTCTCTATTTAAAACCAATGACTTTTCTTAATATTTACACGCCTTATATCTACTGAGCAGTTTGGTTAATTTTATCCCAAACACATTGGCCACCGGACGCCTTATTAATCATTTCAATTCGCTCAGCGTGCTTTTCTAACTCGTCACTGCTCGCCTTAATAACTGGTAAAAGCTGGCGATTCTTATCTAACATTTTAGGCTCAAATACAGTATCCGTTTGATGCTCATCAGCAAACAGGGAGTTCTGCCCACCGGTCATCATCAAATACACATCGGCTAGAATCTCAGCATCTAACAAAGCGCCATGCAACGTTCGTTGGCTATTGTCTATCTCAAAGCGCTTGCAAAGCGCATCTAAGCTATTGCGTTGGCCAGGAAACATCTTTCTAGCCATATGCAGAGAGTCTGTCACCTCACACCACGATGCCATATCTGTATGATCCGAACCCATCAAACTGTATTCATGATTAATAAAGCCAACGTCAAATGCCGCGTTGTGAATAATCACTTCGGCTCCTTTTAGATACTCGAAAAGTTCTTCTGCAATATTCTCATATAACGGTTTATCCGCTAAAAACTCAGCTGTTAAACCATGCACCTCAACAGCCCCTTCATCAATATCTCGCTGCGGATTCAAGTAATAATGGAAATTGTTCCCTGTTAAACGTCTATTAACCAACTCAACGCATCCTACCTCGATAATACGGTGCCCCTGTTTTGGCTCAAGCCCAGTGGTTTCAGTATCTAAAATAATTTGTCTCATAATGAATCTATACCCATATTTGCCAGCTCATCGGCCCTATCATTACCTACATTACCACTATGCCCTTTAACCCAAACCCATTTAATAGTGTGCGGTTGAGCCAATGCATCTAATTGTTGCCAAAGATCCACATTTTTAACGGGCTTTCTACTCGCCGTTTTCCAGTTTCTTTTTTTCCAATTCGGTAGCCATTCATTAATACCGCTTAACACATATTTAGAGTCACTATTAATCGTTAAATCACTTGGTTCTTTTAATGCTTTAAGCGCCTCAATAACAGCCGTTAACTCCATCCGGTTATTCGTCGTCTCTTGTTCACCACCATAAATTTCTTTATGCGTACCGTTATAGCTTAAACTCGCGCCCCAACCTCCTACGCCAGGGTTTCCACGGCATGCGCCATCAGTGTATATTTGAACTTTCTTTTTCAACATGTATCTGCTTTGTCGCTGGTTCTGTTAAAGGTGAAATAAATCGCTTCTTTAAATTCTGCAAATGAAAAATAGACGTGCCACCTGATACACGTTTAACTGCCATTATAAAATATGCTGCGGGTACAAAGGGTATCCATGCCAGTAATTTCCCAAAAAATGTTGGCACGGTGGCTGCTGTATCATTTTTATAAAGCGGGAACAAACAACACCCTTGACTCACCTCAATATCAAAGTCGAGCAGCCTTAACCAATCAAGCACCCTATAGTGACTAATAAAACGGCCATTCCAAGGCGTTGTTCTTTTTACTTTTGGTAAAAATCTAGGTAAATGCCAAAAAGCCCACGGGTTAAAGCCCATTAATAAAACAATCCCTTCTGGTTTTAAAACCCGGCTAACTTCACGTAACACCTGATGAGGATTTTCATCAAAATCCAAGGTGTGAGGCATAATAACAATATCTATACTTTGCGTATCAATCGGCAAACTATCCGCCTCGGCAACAACACGCGTGTATTTTGTTTCGCCAGCTGTATCGTGATCTAAAATAGTATAATGCGCAAAACGCATCGCTTCGTGAAACGCTTCTTCCCAACCTATAAAGTCGAGCTGCAATACTTCAGCACGAAAATTTTCACTCAGTTTTTGACTTAACAAGTCAGATTCAGCTTGCCGAAAGACTTGCCCAATAGGCGTATCAAACCATTCCCGAAGCGCTACGCTACCCTCTATAAATGAGTTTTTTTTATCTGTCATCGTTTAAACAAACTATAATTAGAAGACCAAATGACTTCATTACCCATTCGACATAATGCAATATTTAATCACAAATAAATCCCGACTGTTCTTTTTATTTGCCTGCGTTTCAGTACTCGTTTCTTGCTCATTATCACCGGCTAAAACGACCGAAAAAAACACCCTCATTTCCAACAACAAGGCTGCCACAGGTGCAGTTATTCGAGCAAAAAATAAAACCAAAAAAACACTCGCAACAACACCTGTTGCGGCAAACGATTTATGGCAGCGTTTGTTTTCACTCTACCAATTACCCACCGTTGATAATGAACGCATACAAGCGCAGATCGATTGGTATAGCAAGCACCCAGATTACTTTACCCGAGTGCAAAAAAATGCAACGCCTTACCTCTTTCATATTGTTAATGAAGTTGAAAAGCGTGGTATTCCCGGTGAGCTTGCATTACTCCCCATTGTTGAAAGCGCCTATAAACCTTTCGCCTACTCACATGGCCGAGCGGCAGGTTTATGGCAGTTTATTCCCTCAACTGGGGCCGCCTTTGGTTTAGAGCAAACGTGGTGGCATGATGGACGCCGCGATGTGTACGCCTCAACAAATGCCGCTTTAACTTATCTTACAAAACTGTCGAAACGTTTTGACAATGACTGGTTCCTTGCCTTAGCTGGATACAATGCCGGTGGCGGATCAGTATCATCCGCGATTAGAAAGAACAAACGTTTACAACGTGATACTGATTATTGGGCACTGGACCTACGAAAAGAAACCAAACATTACGTGCCTAAACTTATCGCAATAGCACATATTTTGGCCAACGCAGAAGAATACAATGTAACGCTGCTAGACATCCCAAACAAACCTTTTTTTGAACGTGTTGATACAAAAAAACAAATTGATCTTGCACGTGCTGCTGAACTTGCTGAAATAAGCATTGAGGAATTGTATGTTTTAAACCCCGCCTTTAATCAATGGGCCACCAACCCAACAGGCCCTCATTATTTATTAATTCCAACCGCTAAGTCAGCCGAGTTTAAAGCAAGGTTAGCCGCTTTACCTGACTCCCAGCGCTTAAAATGGGTACGCCATAAAATAAAAAGCGGCGAGTCATTAGGCCAAATAGCGATGCGTTATCGAACAACCATTAAACAAATAAAACAAGCTAACCCGATTAAAAACAACCTGATCAGAGCTGGCAAGCATCTACTTATACCTACGGCTAATTACAATAATCGTTTATACGCTAGTAGTGCGGATATGCGTAAAAGTGACATTATTAACACCTCGCGCCAGGGGCAAAAAGTAGAGTATTACGTTCAGTCAGGCGATTCATTCTGGAGTATTGCTAAACAATACGGAGTGGGCGTTCGCAGCTTAGCTAAATGGAATGCAATGGCCCCCAGAGATACCTTAAGAATTGGTCAAAAGCTGGTTATTTGGAGTCAGCACCCAACACATCCAAGCCCGCGTACGCAACTCGCCTCTAAACGTAAAAACCAGACTATTCGCTATACCGTAAAAAGCGGTGACTCTTTGTACCTTATTTCTAGGAAGTTCAACGTTAGCATTATAGATTTGAAACGTTGGAACACCTTAAATAAGAAATACCTGAAGCCAGGACAAAAACTAAAAATTATTGTTGATGTCACCAGGACATAACAAGCTACGTTTACCGATACAACAAACAGGCTACTTTATGGCTTTCACTCAATAACACATCAGTCGGTTTGATTTGGCTACAATCAGCCATCGCTTGATCACAACGTGTATGGAAATGGCAGCCAGTTGGCGGATTAGCGGGTGATGGCATATTATCTGGTAGTTTAATGACCTTTTTCCCCAAATCTTTATCCCAGCTAGGAACTGCTTCAATCAATGCCTTTGTATAAGGGTGAGCCGGGCGATTAAGTACCTCTTCAACCTTGCCATATTCAACAATTCGCCCTAAATACATAACGGCAACCTTATCAGCTAAATAAGCCACCACTGACAGATCATGAGTAATAAATAAATAACTAAGCCCTTGCTCATGTTGCAGTTGTTTCAACAAATTTAAAACTTGCGCTTGCACAGAAACATCTAATGCACTGGTTGGTTCATCACAAACAATTACTGACGGATTAACCGCCAAAGCACGGGCAATACAAAGACGTTGACGCTGCCCACCTGAAAACTCGTGAGGATAACGTAATCTAACCTCTGTTGTTAAGCCAACTTTAAGCAGTAAGCTGTTGCACTCACGCACAACATCGGCATCACTTAAATTAGGTTTTAACGCCCTAATTCCTTCCTCCAAAATATCACCAACCAGCATTCTTGGGTTCATCGATGAAAATGGATCTTGGAAAATAATTTGCAGCTGCTGGCGGTATGCTTGAAAAGCTTTTTCTGAGAGCTTTGCGATATTCTGCCCTTTATATACAACATCACCCGATGTAATAGGCAACAATCGTAACAGTGCTTTTCCTAACGTGGTTTTGCCACAACCGGACTCCCCAACTAACGCAGTTGTACTGCCTGCTGTTAATTCCAAACTAACCTCATCTACCGCCTTAACCTGCCCAACCGTGCGCTTTAGCAAGCCTTTCTTGATCGGAAAATAAACTTTTAGTTGATTAACCGTTAACGATGAATGGTTTACCGCATCTTCATTTGAAGAAGCCAATGTAGTCCCTAGTTTCTCAACCAGTTCAAGCTCGCCTACTCTTATACACCTTACTTGATGTGTATTAGATACCTCGGTCCACTCAACCATAGTCGAATCTACACAAGACGACTGTTTAAAATCACAACGATCTGCAAACCGGCAGCCAGCAAATGGCTGCGATAGCTTAGGAACTGTGCCTGGCAGGGTTACCAACGACTCCTTGCGCTTTTCCATTTTAGGAACAGCATCAAATAAACGCTGACTATAAGGATGTACTGGCTTTTTAAAAAAGTCATCTCGCGATGCCATTTCAACTAACTGCCCTGCATACATCACCGCAACTTTGTCAGCCATATCAGACACAATGCCCAAGTCATGCGTGATAATCCATAACGACATCCCCATTTCTCGCTGCAATTCTTTAAGCAACTGTAGAATTTGCGTTTGGATAGTTACATCTAGCGCTGTTGTCGGCTCATCGGCAATCAATAAATCAGGCTCATTTGCTAACGCAATGGCAATCATCACTCGCTGTCTCATTCCTCCGGATAATTGATGGGGGTAATCAGCATAACGTTCATCTGCATCCGGTATGCCGACTTGTTTAATCAATCCTATGACACGTTTTCTTACATCCTCAGCGGCTTGTTTCTTATGTACTAAAACTGCTTCTGCAATCTGCTCCCCAATACTTAGCACTGGGTTCAACGATGTCATTGGATCTTGAAATATCATCGATATACGCGCCCCACGTACCTGACGCATATCTTTTTCTGCCACCCGTAATAGATCGACGCCCCGATATAGTACCTTTCCTGCTGTTATTTGCGCGTTATTAGACAACAGCCTCATTACTGATAAAGCAGTCACTGACTTGCCACAACCCGACTCACCAACCAGTGCAAAGGTCTCCCCTTCAGCAATGTCAAAACTTACACCATCAACCGCTTTAACCGTTTCAGACGGTTGATTAAATTGAGTCATCAGTCCGTCAACGGACAGTATCGGTGCGCGCATCTTAATTAAGCTTTTAGTAGATCAACCACAGCATCTAAACCACGATGGTTTAATTGAATATCCGTTTGAGCCTGAACGGTTGGTTTTGCATGATAAGCCACGCTTAAACCAGCACAATTCATCATCAACAAATCATTGGCGCCATCACCCATTGCTATCACTTGATGCTGCGCTAACCCCAATTCCTTAGACAACGCTAATAACAAATCTGCTTTTGATTGTGCGCCAACAATATCACCCTCCACTGCACCGGTTAGGCAACCATCAGCAACTTCCAAGGTATTAGCTAGTGTGTAATCTAGGTTTAATCTGTTTTTTAATTTTTCAGTAAAAAAAGTAAAACCACCTGACACTAGGGCCAACTTTATCTTTGACTGCTTTAAATAATCATTAAGTTTCTCTGCACCCGGGTTTAGCTTTAACCGTTCATCATAGACACGCTGCAACTCCCCGACAGGTAACCCTTTCAATAACGCAACTCGTTGAGTCAACGACTCTTCAAAATTTAACTCACCACGCATCGCAGCTTCTGTAATACTCGACACTTTTGGCTTGATACCTAACATATCAGCAATTTCATCAATACATTCAATAGAAATTAATGTTGAGTCCATATCAGTGACTATTAAGCGTACTTGCTGTCCATCGAAATGATCTGGTAACCGACTTACATCGCAGTTTAATGCCTGGCGTACTGCTGAAAGCTCAACAAGCTGTGGACTCGTTAAGCTATAAAACCCATCGTTAGGTTCAGCTTTTGTATCAAAAACCTTACTGATATAAGAAAGGTCTTGATCAGAAAAAAGAGCATCATGGAAAATATATTTATTCATTATTCAATACGTTACAAATTTAATTTAAGTTAATCTACGCTTTCAATTATATTGATCTTGGGTCAAAAGCATCCCGTACGACATCCGCAAATAAATTAGCCGCTAACACCAAGGTAAACATAAAAATAAACGCCGCGGTTAAAGACCACCAAACAATCGGCTCACGCGCCATTTCTAACCGCGATGTATTAATCATATTGCCCCAGCTGTAGGTTGATGGATCAACACCTATATTTATATAAGACAGAACCGCTTCGGCCAGCACTAATCCACTAAAATCGAGCACAATAGTAATCATCACTAAATGCATGACATTAGGCAGCACATGCCGCTTCAACAATTGAAACTTTCCAACACCTAATGCTCGGGCAGCAACAACATAGTCCATTTCGCGAATTTTCAAGGTTTCCGCACGTAATAGTCGACAAAGCCCTGTCCAACTCGTAATACCTAAAATCATACACAGCAGCAAGAGCCGCATATCCGCTCTGTCTTCTACTGTGGTAAATAATTCAGGGTTATTTGCCATATAGACCTGCGCCATTAAGATAGCTGCAGCTATCAGTAACACACTAGGAATGGAGCTTAGGGTGGTATAGAGGTATTGAATAACATCGTCTATCCAACCACGAAAAAACCCAGCGGTTAAGCCAAAAGTAATCGCTATAGGCAACATAACAATGGTTGTCAGTGCACCAATAACCAAGCCTGTACGAATACTTTTTATCGCTTGATAAAGCACATCTTCGCCCACCTTGTCTGTACCTAAAACATGGTAATGAGGTGCTAACATTGTTAAAACAGACACTAAGCAAAATATAACCAATAGCGTTAAGAGACAACTCTTGAGGCCATTAGAGCCAGTAAATAATGCACGTTTACTTATCAGCTTAAAAATAGCTATTAAGAAGAACCAGACCAAAACCCCCGTTGCTAGTCCTTGTAAGATTTTAACCAGGATATCTTTTTGCTTATTAGATGGTTTAGCTAAATGCGCCCCTCCATGAAGCAACGGAGGATAAACCCAGCGAGTAACACCGCTTGCATCGACACGCATTTCTTTAGCATAGGCCAAATGTGCAAAAGGCTTAGAGTACGTTTTCTCTACCTTTGTGCGCAAAGGCGTCAATATGATATCCAACACACTGACGACTTCTGCATGTTCATTTATTTGTCCATTCGCTAATGTTTCATGATGCTCAAGCCGAATAGAATCTAACGTACCAATCAATAAAAACACCAATAAAACGGTTAGTGATATAACGCCAACCGAGTTGTTCATTACTTTTAACCAAGGCCGGCGTAAATGTTCTTTTTTTCGAGAATAGCAAACAGCCCATACCCCACTGATCACAAGGGCAAACACAGCCATATCTGTCCATAAAAGCGTCAGCATTAATCTAGCCGTACTCTTGGATCAACCAAGGTGTAAGAAATATCGGTCAAAAGCAGGCCAATAATGTATAAAAATGAACCAAGAAACACCATTGAACGAACAATAGCAAAGTCTTGACTACTGATCGCGTCAATGGTGTAACTGCCTAAACCCGGTATTCCAAAAAACGATTCGGTAATCAAGCTCCCCATAAAGAGCAAGGGTAATATCACAACAATGCCGGTTAGAATTGGAATCATGGCATTTTTAAGCACATGTTTAAATAATACTTCGATATCAGACAGCCCCTTTGCTTTTGCTGTTCTAACATAATCCTTTGCAGCCTCTTCTAAAAATAACGTACGGTACCAGCGAACACCAGAGCCTAAACCAGACACCACACCAATCAACACAGGTAGGATAATAAACTTAAGTGCATCGACACCCGGAGCATATCCAGAAATGGGGGTTAGCGCTAACAACTTGCCTACAAAATATTGACCAGCAATAATATAAAACAGCCCTGAAATAGACATTAAGGCTATACATAAAAACAAACCACCAAACTCTAAAATACTGCCTCGATAAAATATTAATAAGAGGGCAAATGTAATATTTGCTAATACCCCAAATATTAATGATGGAATAGCGATAGCTAAACTGGGCCACATCCGTTGCGAAATATCGGCAACAATATCACGACCACTATCAGAAACGCCTAAATCAAATACAAACAAACCCACTGATTTTTCAAAAAAAATTGTTTCCGAAAACTGTTTAACACCCGCTTCTTGCTTGTTCCACAGTAACGGTAAGTTATAGCCACGTTGTTGCTTCCAGTTATCAACCGCAGCCTGAGTCACATGTTTATCACCCAGTTGCATTCGCGCCATATCATCGGGTGAGTTAACAATAAAAAATAGTACAAACGTTAATATATTGACCCCAAGCAACACAGGTAATACATAAAACAAACGTCTGATAATGTAATTAATCATAGGGCTGTGGAACGCTCAATTCGCCGATAGATAATGTAAGCAGGTAATAGTAAACAGGCTATCACCAATAAAACGAACACTAATGGCCAATAAACCGGCGCATTCCATTTCTTTTGATATTCATCCCTCATCTCAGGGTCAATATTGATGTATTTAGTTTTATTATTGACCATTAAATTGGGGTATGCATTTTTATACCAAGCATGATGTAGTGAAAAAGCTTTTGGATGAAAGCCCCATAACCACGGTGCATCTTGTTGGCTGATTGCTACCATTTGTTTAATGATCGCTTGGCGTTCAGGGGTATTTTCCATGGCGCTCATTTTCTCAAACAAACGATCAAACTGTTTATTTTGATAATTAGAAGCATTTTCACCACCATGAATTGATTTGGCATTTTTGCCATATAACAAAAATAAAAAATTCTCAGGATCTGGGTAATCTGCATTCCAACCCCACATAAACATTTGCGCATTACCATTACGCATTTTTTCTTGGAAGCGATTGTAATCTGTACTACGAATAACCAGTTGAATATTAAGTTTATCAAACTGTTTACGTAACCAATTTAGTCTAGCTTTACTATCTGGCCCACTGTCCATTGTGTCAAAATATAAAACCAACGGTTTCCCAGTTGCTGGGTCTAACCCATTCGGGTAGCCCGCCTCAGCCAGCAACTCCCTTGCTTCAGCCACAGTCCGTCTGCGTAAGCCATCACGCCAGTTATAAACAACAGGGTTCATCCCTTGCTTACCAGCAACATGACCAAAAATACCTGGAGGAATAATACTTTGTGCTGGAACACCACGACCATTTTGAAAAATTGAAATATATTCCTCATAATCCATAACTATAGAAATAGCATGACGTAGCTTTCTAGTCTTGTCAGAATCACCACCAACAACATTATCTAACATATTAAACGCGAAATAATAGGTCGATGTTGTCACCGCTGTTTGTAGGCCAATGCCACGTGCAATCATATTATCGGTTAAACCAACATCCCCTTGCGCCGAAAAACTAACCGCTTGGTCAAAACTATCTGAACTAATACCGGAAACATCGTAATAACCTTGTAAAAATTTATTCCAATAAGGAATGCTCTCTTTTTCTAACGAGAAAATCACTTTATCTGTTAAGGGTAATGGTTTGCCTGAATCCATCAATAAGGTCTGAATATCTGCACCAGGGTATGCTTCTGAAGGGTAATACTCCGTATGAAAATTAGGGTTTTTTGCCAGAACCATTCGTCTATTAGGGTTATTTTCTTGCAAAAAATATGGTCCTGTTCCCACAGGGAACCAATCTAATGTTATGTTTTTTTCTACCAATAGAGGGTTTGAATAAAACTCATCTGCTTCCCAGGGCATTGGTGCAAAAAATGGCATTGCTAACCAATTTATAAACTGTGGGTATTTCCCTTTGATGCGAATCGTAAAGTGTTGACCCGTTAATTTTTTGATGCCAGTCATTTGCTCAGAGTGCAAACGTTGAGTTTTACTTAATCTAGGCGATTTATTTTGTAATGCCGTTTGTTTTTCTGAAAACTCTTTAAAACCCACTATATAGTTCGCCATTAAGCTGGCTATTGGTGATTGTGTTGCTGGGTCAGCCAAACGCTTTATTTGATAAATAAAATCATCTACCGTTAATGTACGTGTTGCCGTTGGTAAGTCGTATAAAGACCGAGTATCCCAACCCTCGGGCAATGTTTTATGTAATTCAAGATTAAAACTCGGGTGGGGCTGAAATTTAATATCATTTTTAATTGTTAAATGATATTCACTAAAAGCAATATTGGCCACATCAGCATCGTCTGGCAAATATTCACCTTTCGCATTTAGGTAGCTGACCGAAGGCATTTTAGCGGCCGCTAGCGGTTCTAATTGATAAGGGCGTTTTAAATAATGGTATTGAAATAAAGGTTCGTAGACCTGCGCAATAATGGCATACTCATTTGAACTGTACGCTTTCGCAGGATCAAGATGCTTAGGCCGTTCAGAAAATGACGAATATATGACCTTGCCTTCTCCGTGATCCTCAACATAGGGGTTATTTAAAGCCTTATCTGTACAAGCAGACATTAATAGCACTAAAAAGAGAAAACCCGCTGCCCTACGCAGTTTAATTACTGGCTTATTCACGATGATTTATTTTGATTGTAAAACCTGATCTTCGCCTTCACTTCGAGCAATAATAACTGCACCACAAGAATCACTAAATACATTAACGCTGGTTCTACACATATCCAAAACACGATCGACAGCAAGAATAAGCCCAATGCCCTCTAATGGAAGCCCTATTGTTACCAAAATAATACTGATTGCAACAAGACTTGCCGCTGGAATACCCGCTACACCAATCGAGGTAACCAAGGCTGTTAGGACAATAAGAAACTGCTCAGTAAACCCTAAACTTAAGCCATAAGCTTGAGCAATAAACATAGCTGCCACGCATTCGTATAACGCCGTACCATCCATATTAATAGTTGCACCTAACGGCAAGACAAAGCTACTTGTACGATTTGAAACACCTGCGTTTTTTTCAACACACTCTAACGTAATGGGCAGTGTGGCTGACGACGAGCTTGTTGAGAAAGAGGTCAGCAATGCGGGGGTCATCGCTTTGTAATGGCGAAGTGGTTTAACGCCACCGAGGTATTTCAACACTAATGGCATAACACCAAACATATGAATAACTAAAGCACCTAATACCGTAAAGAAAAAATAGGCTAATGGTAAAAAAGCAGCTAAGCCTGTTGAAGCAACTACTTTAGCTACTAAGCCAAAAACACCGATCGGTGCAAACTTCATGACCCAATCGGTCATTTTCATCATTACATCCAATACTGCATTCCAAAATGTCAGCAAAACTGTTTTTCTTTGTTCGATTATTTGAGTCATAAAATAGCCAAATAATAGTCCAAAAAAGATCAGCCCTAACATTTGACCATTGGCTGCTGCTGCGACAATATTGGTTGGCACCATCCGTAAAAATATACCGGTGATATCAGCAGCTCCTTTTCCTTCTAGCTTTGAAGCAACCTCTGTAATATCTTCCGTTAAGCCAACACGATCACGAACTGGCTCGCCAGCAATGATGCCTGGCTCTACGATATTAACCAAAACCAAACCGATTAAAATAGCAACCAGACTGGTCGACAGATAATACGTAATTGTCTTCCCACCTAAACGACCTAAACCACCTAAGTTACCCATATTTGCAATTCCACAAATAATCGATGACAAGATCAATGGGACTATCAACATTTTTAGTGCATTAAGAAATAACGTACCTAAAAATACATACACATCATAAAAAGTGAATGAACCTATACCCGCTTCTTCTCCTGTTGCAATACCCGCAATAATCGCTAAGCCAATTGCAATAAAAATTTGCCAGTGTAGTTTCATTTCAACTTATTGTGCTTGATTAGCTAAAACCACGTCTGCCTCAACACTTAAATTTTCTATTGTTGCGGCCAACATTACTTCACCAGTTAAACGTGATAAAAACTGCTTAAATGTTTGGCGTGAAGTCTCTGTCATCTCTGTTGGGTCGCCATCAGTTACTTTACTCAACTCAATAATCGCAACATCGCCATTGTCTAGCGTACTTAATTTAAAAGAGGGTTTTCCCTGTGTTGGGTGAGACATACTAAACGCATCGTTTAATAATTTTACTGGAACCGATTTATCATGCCTTGTCACCGGTCCAATATCTTCAAGCAGGACATCATCTGACGTTGACAAGGTATTAATCGTTACCCCTGATGTTAGCTGAGACAGTAAATCAGCCGCTTTCTGTGTTAACAATTCATTAGCCTTATCTTTTTTAACAGACAATTCAACTCTATCTTTTACTGCAGTTAACGGCATTGTTGCCTCAGGAACATAGTCATTAATACGTAATACAACTAAATGCTCAGAGCCTATTTCAATTGCATCGCTATTATTACCCGCTAAAACATCTTCATTAAACACAGCCTGACGCACTTTAGTGCTGGCAGCAATGCCCTCATCACTAGTACGTGTAATACCCGTTTGTTGTTCAACCGTTAACCCTAATTCATCAGCGATAGGGTTTAATGAATCTGGATTTTCAAACGCTAACTCAGCAAAACGCTCTGCTAGTTGATAAAACCTTTCGCTAGCAACATTTAATTTAAACAGTTCTGTTACTGTCTCTTCTACTGCTTCGTATGGTTGCACCTTATCAGCCTCTTTTGAGACCAGCTTTATAATATGAAAGCCGTATTGAGTTTGAACTACGTTACTAACCTCGCCTTCTTCAAGAGAATCCAGCGTTTTTTCAAACTCTGCGCCCATCATACCGTCGGTGATGATGCCTAAGTCACCACCTGATTCAGCCGAACCAATATCTTCAGACAACTCTTTAGCCAAGCTTGCAAAATTTTCTCCCTTGTTAAGTCGGCTTAAAACCATGTCGGCTTTTGCTCTCTTTTCCTCTCTCTCTGCATCTGCGAGATCAGCAGTTGCTTCAATCAATATATGGCTCGCTCTTCGATGACCGGATACCGTAAATGACTGACGCTCACGTTCATAGAACGCTAACAATTCATCTTTCGACGGGGAAACCTCCGACATCAAGTCAGACAAGTTTAATGAAATATATTCAATAGATGCTTCTTCAGGTGATCTATAAAGAAGCTTATTTTGTGAATAATGTTCATTAAGCTCTTCATCTGTTACCACCACTTCATTAACCACTGAAGAAATAGGCAGCAACAAATACTTAATATCCCTAGTTTGATTCGTTAAACGATGAAATTCATCTATTTCACTCTCGTCTACTAAGGTCGTACCTATAATAGAGTTTATAAATTGTTCTCGTTCAATGCTTGCACGTACCGTTTCTACAAAATCAGTGGTTGTTAAGCCTCTTGCTTGTAATAATTGCTCATAGGTTGTTTTATCAAACCGTCCGTCTTTATGAAAGGCATCTATATTAGAAATTACATCAAGAACGGCCTTGTTTGATGCGACATAGCCATCTTTATTAACTGTTTGCAAAACAAGTTGTTCTTGAATTAATCGATTCAACGACTCTTGGCGTATTGCCTCTTGATTAAATAAGTCAGCAGAGTATTGATCACCATATTGCTCTTTTAATTGAGCCACACGGTTTTGATAAGCCTGATTAACATCCGCTTGGTAAATTTTATAATCCCCTACTTCAGCGACCGCTTTTTCGGACCCACCATTGGTGTAGTTTTGTAAGCCAAACAAAGCAAATGGAATAGAGATCATTATAAGAATAACCATACCCAACCAGCCTTTAACGTGTACCCGCAATCTATCTAACATAAAAAATAATCCACATAAAAATTTAAAAAAATAGTGCTTAACAGTCGTCTCAAAAGACAATACTCTCAGTTTATATAAAACCACTGAATTAACAATTTAATGTTTATTGACAGTGGCCGCAGCATCCTAAAGGGGAATTCACTATTGCACTATATGTGAGGAAATTAAACCATATTTTAGGCTAGTGTGCGTTAGTTTGAACAAACTATCCTTTACAACAACAAGGACACTAGCCAAGAAAACGATATTAAGCGGCGTTACTGCTGGCAACTGCATTTATTAAACAACTGATAGCACTTTATAGGGGACATTTATAAACATCCTATTAATTGCATCGCGTTCTAAATTAACTCACATTTTCGATGAGCAAAAAAAACCATTAATTTTTTCAAATTAATGGTTTTTTGTACCAATGGCGGAGTGGACGGGACTCGAACCCGCGACCGATTCAATCAAAACAACAACCTAAACCTTATGGCTGACCAAAAACGCACAGTTCTTATAGAGTTTTTGAGCGCGAATAATAACACGAGCAATAATTTATAGATAACAAACGGTTTCAAATTAGTATCAAATTACAGCGCTATGCGCGTAACTCATTGTAAATTTGATAGGAACATATAATTAGAGTTAATGAAACCTTTTATCTCAGGGACGACAGCCTGAGTCCCAGCTAGCTTATTTGGCATACATCGAGGTACTGCGGTAAGATTTCCCCATAAATCACGATAGAAAACAACTTGAGTGTCAACACTATTGCACACCCATGCACACCTAGACATCAATCAAAATAATCGCTGCCTTTTGATGGCACAACCTCTCTTGGTTAACTGCTATACCCTGCTTTATAATCGTATTCGCATACTGTTGAAATTGCACTGAGAAAGATAACAGCTGATCTTTAACATTAGGCATTACAGTCAGCTGCCTTCCAAACCTTTCTTTGTGGCTTACTTTTCTAAAACTTTCTATATTCACGGGAACCAGAGCGCTAGAAACCTTAGGAGTACTCATAATAATGCCTAACCCAGCTGGGTCAGGGTCAGAGAAAACTGTCACCAGAACCTCGCTAGGTAACCCATTTAAGAAACTAATAACCGCCTTCTCACTCATATCGTGTCCACGGTAAACAGCTAAAGCAGCACCAAGTTCCTCACACACATTGAATTCGGGCCACAATACAAATGACTCTAGGTTCTCAACCACGACAACTCGCGTATATTTCTCTATATTAATATCGTTATAATCCACCCATAATGTGGCTCCTGGAGGTAAATTGACAGCCTCATCACTAATGTAATTTGGGTTTGTCGATGTCGTACAATAAACCCTGTTACGTTGAATTGACTCCGTCGATATTTTTTCATCAATAGCAATTCCTGCAACATCTGTCCTTATACCTTTAGGCAGCCCAAAAGAAGGGCTAACCCCCGTATCAGATTCACAGAGTTGCTGCAGCTCATCTCTTGCTACAAGATCAAAGTAGAGCCATTGCTGGGATCCTTCAGTTCTCACCTCACCAACATTGAATTCATCAAAAATAGCTTGCCAAGTTTTTCCAAATTTAACTTTATCTTTTCGCTGTTTGACAACGTTTGTAATTAAACGAATATCAGTCTTATTTAATTTGGGCATAAAGTAATATTTTCCGCTTTAAAATTACCCGTGAAAACAACATCTGGCTTCCCATTGAACTCAAGACTAAACAACCTTCTAGAGTCTTCATTTAGAGCATTAAATTCAGCAATCAAAGCATACATCCATATATCAACATCAATACCATCAGGAGACATTTTATAACTCTCCAAGCCATTAATTGACTGATTGTTGCTCAGGCAGTTAAAGAAGACTTCTCGGATGGCCACCTTGAATTCAGAAAGCTTAATTATAGTAGGATCCTGCTGATCAACATTTGCAGAAACTCTTTCGACCGATTGAACTTCTGTTGCAGGCGAGTTTTTACGTAACCCCACTAATAGCTCACTTAATTGAAGTTCTAGAGAAGGGTTTTGAATATCAGCCACCCCCAATAGAGGTATTTTTCTCACTCGATTAAATATCTGTGGCAGGTCAATTTTGTCTGCATAATCGACCGGTCGATAACTAGGGTTAACATTCCAAAGGTCTGTGAATTGTTGGACTAGACGTCTACGTGCAACAAGTGTATTCAATTTGAAAAGCATGTTATTTAAACGATTTATAGCGTCACTTAAATCCTGCCTGCAAAGCTCTATTGTTTTTGGCAATCGGACATGCAGTAACCGCCTAAGCTCTCGATCTCGCTCACCTATTTGATACATTTTTGACAAATCGATCAGATCAATTACACTTAAAATACTTTCAACCTTATTAATCGCGTTCTTATTTAGCGCAATTTTACCGCTCAACAGGGCAACAACACTAAAGTCACTATCTACCTGTCTCCATATAACCCTGGTCTGCTCTAACAAACCATCACACAGCTCACTTACGTTATCTTGTAGTTCGTGCAGGTACTTCAGACGGTCATTCTCATAATTTGCCTTTTTAGCGCCAAAATACTGTTCGGCTAATATAAAAATACCTTCGACAGCTTGCCCAATATCAGCATTAACCATCCTTAAGCGGTTTGTCTTAAGACTATGATCCAGCAAATTTTTAATCGTGCTATTAAGTCGAATTTCACTGTCCGCATCATCTCTGGTGGCGATGCGCAATCGAATCAATTCATTCACAGCCTTCTCATTAGAGGCAGTTTCAGACAATACATTTTGATTAGATTCAAAAGCACTCATAATTAATTCGGCATGCTTACCTATCGCCTTTAGAACATGAATGCCCGCTGCATTAACACTCACCACAACTCTCCGTTCTGTTCTTCATTTTGTGTTATCGCAAGCTCTTCATGGGTGTGTATAAACTCAAGCACCTCAAATAAGTAAGACCATTTGCCAGTAGCAATATAAATTGAACTACTCGGGCTTGAACGGTGTAAATACCCTTGCTCATTCAAAGTATTTAGCACATGGTTTAGTTGATCAGAGACTTTATCTTTTTTACTGGCAAATGGGCCACTTCGAACAATTAAAGCTAAATCCTCCACGAGCGCCGGTGCGTTTTCAAGGCCAGACAAGATCTCTCCTTGGCGAAGCGCATCACCCGGCGATATAGGGGCATCTCGTTGAGTGGCAGACATAATTAGAGAAAGCCACCGACACAGCGGCTCCAATTCATTCATTGTCGTTTTGAATTCTTTACTCAAATGCTTTCGAACTGTTGACGAATCAATATCGAGATAAGCACAATAGTAGGTACTCTTATCCTCAGTTTGCCTCAAACAACGACCAATTTTACGCAAGAACCTATCTACATTGTCCCTATATGTTTCTGATGAAAGGTAGTGATAGGCTATTTCATCTTTATATTGGCAAATGAATTCCTGCGCTAAAAGGCTTTCAACAATACGACCGAACTCTTCGCTTTGTGCAACACTCATCTTAAACAACACTCCCTAGAGAGCCCTGTTCCCTTCGCTCACGGATAATACGACTCAGCTTATCTTCAGATAAAACCAACTCAATCAAGCCGTATCCCTTCTTAATCTCATGATGATACTTAAAGTGCTGAAGTAATAACGGATCCGTTGTTGGAAACCCCCCGACCATAACAATATTATTTTCATTCAATAGAGCAAATAGCCGTGATATATTCTCTGAAGCCAATGTACCCAGTTCGTCCATTGGCCAGTGTAAGTTTATCTCCCTATTTGGGCATAACATTCTTGTTAGCCCTGCAAAAATAGAGCATAAGATAAGATAACTAAGCCCTGTTGAAGAAACATTCTCCAAATCAACACCACGAGTAACTGTAACTAGCTGATCATTTTGTCTTAGAGATATTTCTAGATCAAAAACAGACTCAATCCCTTTTTCCATATTTGAACGATAAAGAACCTCACAGCTATTTAAAATATGAGTATCGAGCACTTCCGGAGGCAATCCAGACTTTCCACTACTTTTCCAGTTTTGCCATACATAACTAAATTCTTCTAATTGTGGCCAATAGTCCTGAGCGCTTATACGACTCATTAAGGCAACACGAATATCACTGATTGCATCGAAATGTATATTCGAAGAAATGGATTTTGATATTGTTCTAGATTGAGTTGAGATGGCTTTTTCAACAGCTTTTAGCCCATTAAAAAAGCCCATTAACTGCCCACCAAGATTCTCTACGTATGCAGATAAAAGGTTGCGGTTTTGGGGCAAATGAACATTTAAAAGTTCGTCTAGTGCCAGCGTTAAATTAACACTAAGGTTTGTCTGATCAGTAATATCAGCCAATTGATTGCGCTTTTCTTCACGCAATTGACGCCAAGCAACTGCAATTTGGTTGCTTTCGCCTCCACGACTAATAATGCTATCAGCCTTGTCAACTCCCTCCTTTATGCCCGTTAAAAGTTGTTCACGAGACTCTATTACCGCGCATGCATCTGTCGTTATCAGCTCAAAGGGTCGACATTGCCCGATCACTTTTGTCTTTACAGGCTTTATCAATCGACTTAAAAGACCTTTGGCTTCTTCTTTTTGATTTCTTAGCTCAATTAATTCTTTCTGCAATAAACCTGTTTTAGCGTTTAACTCATCACGGCGCTTTTTATAAACCCTTCCAATATCTTTAAACTCCGAAACCTGTTGATCATAAACTTGAGTCTTTTGAGATAAATCTTCTCTATACCGTTGATGTTGAGACCATTCATTCTCAAGCCACTGTTTATAGCCATAGACCTCATCACGTAAGCCGACGACTTCCTCATACTTAGCTTTAGCGCGCTCGCTTTCGTTTTTTGCAGACGTCCATATTGCATCATCAATACCTTGCTCAGATCGCTTGGCTTTTAGATCATCATCTAAATTTGACAGGTTCTTATTGAGCGTGGATTGTGCAGCATCAATGTCAAAACCGATATTCTCAATAACTTCTTCAAGCCGGCTTATTTCTATGCTGATACCACTTTGTTCCTCTTGAAGCCTTTCCCTTGTTCGTATACGTAATCGCTCCAAATCATCTTTTAAGGATTGCTCGACAAGGCTGAGCTCCTTCTTTTGGCGTTCACACTCTTTTTTTGCCTGATTTTTACGATCCATGATGCCATCAAGGTTTTTTTGCTTAACCTGTTTAACGGCATCTACACTGGATTTCTTTTTGATTTCAGATTGAATAACTGATCGATTTTTTTCATCCAATAATTTTTGAGCAGCCTCCCAGTCTTTTTTAGCCTTTCCCGCATCATCCTCACAACGTTTCCTATCCTCACCGGCGAGCCTAACCTTATCCTCCTGTACCTCTAGACGGTGCTGCATGACATCTTCACTAGCAGCCCATTGAGGTTTATCTAATTTATGAGCATCTAGCTTCCACCCTAAAATAGTCTCTTCTTCATTATTTAAGCCTAAGAAAGTTGGTGACATCCCTGTATGGTCAATAACTTCCTCACGAACAATCAGGCCTATAGACTCATGCCAATTTGGTTGCTTAAGCCTTAATTGAGCTAGCCAAGTCCCAGCTTTTGGTTTACAGCGTTTATTGATCTGCTCAAACTTTTCGGATTCATTATTAAATAAAAGTCGCGCATTTTGTGACGCATCGAGTTTTTCATCCAGTATTTTTTTTTGATTTCCAAGCTCTACATTAAATTGGCTAAATAATTGTTGAGCTAACTGATGTCTCTCATCTGCCTTATCTCTTTCTAGCTCAGCCTTTTCAAGGTTTAAATTCTCTTCATCCGTATAAGGAACTTGTTGGGCCTGATGTTCCAAAATAGAAATTTTGCTCTGAAAATCAGCTATCTCGACTTGCTTTAAACCTTTAATCTCGTCTTTTTCTTTAGCTTCAGCTCTTTGAACCACTAGCTCAACATCTTTAAGCCCACTCTCCTGACGATATACATTATCTTTCACCTCCTCTTTCTTTAGAATTAACTTATCTTTAACTTTTGCATGCCGTTCATTAAGCTCGCTACGTTTTCGCTCATAAGCTGATTCAATTTCTTTAACACTATTGCTGAGTGACTCTAGGCGTTTTTTCGCCACGTTATACTCTTGATAATAGGTATCCACTTGATCATAACGAGAGCACTTCTTTTCAATATCGACGTTTTCCCATTTTTTCTTATTTTCTAGTAAACGATCCAGTTTGGTTTTAGCCGCTTGCTTGTCAACTTTAGCCGTCGATATGGATGCTTCAAGTAAATCTTTTTTATTCTCCCAATCAGCAAGGATAACTTTTTGCTCATTCTCAATACGTGCTAATTCATCATCCGCATTACTCACATCGGTTAATACGCTTTCTAGAAAAAGACTTAACTCAGCATACAGTTCGTTTAGGCGCTCCGTGTTTTCAAAATATAATTCACCGCTTGAAATAGTCTGCTTAAATAAGTCGATATACCCATCCAGCTCTCTTAAGGTTCGTAGCTCTGCAATGGTACTCTTCATATCCTTATGAGGCTTTATTGTGGGCAGCTCCACACCCTCTTCTCTCATAATATCTGCCAGCATTTCCTTGATGCGCTCCATATCTCCACTGCGCCCAAGAATGGCATTAGAGAGCTTATCCATATGTTTCATTTCGCCAAACTTTCCCGTTAACGAATACGTGGCTACTAACCGAGATAATTCACGGCTTTTGGCAGAGCGATTGATTAAACTTCGGTCACCTTGAATAACGCCTCTATAATCTGTTACTTTCTCTAATTGTTTACTATGCTCTAAGCTTAGCTTAGTCCAATGGCTACCAAGATTTTTACCTTCATGAAACAGCGCGCCCTCTGACGCCTCTTCACTAAAATAGCCCATCTCAAATCGCTCGCCTAAAAATCTGTATGCCGGTTTGTCACCAGAATGATGCCTATAAACAACTACGCAAAATACATCACGTGCACTGTTATATTCAAAAATTATTAAACTAGTCGTTCTTGGCAGGTAATAATCAACAAAGCTCTTTCTTTTCCCCACCCTTTGTACAACTTGACTTGGAGCTGCTCCATAAAAAAAAGGTATTAATTTTAGTAGCGTCGTTTTACCCGCACCATTAGTCCCACTTAGGTTGGCATGTTCTTTAACACGTACCTCCATCACCTTGCCGGCAATGTGCCCATCAATGCAAATAATACGCTGCAATCCTTTTTGTTGATCCATAATTTAGCTTCTATTCCTTTATTCTAGTAATAACGACAAATCACGAAGTTTAAGTTTAGCAGACAGCCTCAAACACCATCAGAGTTATTTAAATACAGGTCGAAACCTTTGTGAAAACCCAAGAAGCAGCCTTGATTATTTGAAATAATATAACACCCAATAAAACAACCCTAAGCAAGATAGCAGCTTGGCTGGTGGCATGCTAATAGAGCATAACGCAATAAAATATTGCTTATACACTTCATGAATTAACCGGCAGGTCGCGTCAAGGGAAACTACTTTCAAGTGTTCATTCAAAAAGGCAAGATAAGAAAGTACAGCAACCGTTGATGATTTCTAAAGTCTTATTGCCGCTATTATCTCCTGAATTTCAAGGTGCTAGATGATAGGCGTGTGCGATTAGAGCGCGCGACCACCACATTAAAAGTGCTATATGCTTCTGTAAGCTGTTGATTATTATATAAAAGCTAATGGTAAGCTCAACGCTTTCATCAGCATTAGGCTCGACTGAGCCCATTTAATCCCCACAAACCTCCCACACGCTAAATATGAGAAGGTTTGAACCTCCGCGCAAGCAAACCGCCTTAAAAACCTGCAACCAAAGAACTAGATAACCCTTTAACAATCAGTAGCTTAATCGTTTTCTCGGCTTTCTATTATGACACGTTTAGGACCTTGTGTACTAGTTGGTGTAACAACTGGTATACTTAATTAATACTAACCTTTGAAAGAGTCTATTGAATCAGGACAACTCATTTCGGTACTTATCTTGGTAGGCCGCCGTTACCAATAAAAAAGGCCACGCAAAAAACGTGGCCTTTTTAAAGGAAAACTAACTACTCTCTATTTCAAGCCGAATGACTGCCTAGCAGAGGCTTTTACCTAGAGTAATAGCATAAGGTGTAGTAGCTCAGATTGGGCTGAGCTAATACACCTATTCACTTTATTTTTGATCTAACCCACCGCTGCGCTTTTTGCGCTGTCATTATTGAGGGCTTTTAAATGGAATTTCATTAACTTAGAGAATTTCATGGCTGACACGTCTTCATTGCTAATATATTGTTCATCTTTATTTTTAATTGAGATTTTATAGCCTTCATATATTAAGGTATCAAGGCTAACAAATTTTGCATGACCAGAAATCATATTGAAGCGGTTCCGCTCATTAGGACAGTAAAAGCCGTTAGTTAAGGAGTTATTT
>OJHI01000033.1_pt1 | contig 103824 bp, 93 predicted proteins | sample 1595181 | NCBI WGS metagenome assembly OJHI01 (sample SAMN05416830, study PRJEB24817) | seawater metagenome | isolation source: Sea water | place: Canada:Atlantic | collected 2013-07 | reverse complement strand
ACCACCGCCTCCGCCACCGCCGCCACCTCCGACGACGACAACGGATGCCCCTGCAGTTGTGTGCTCCAGCCTCAACCAGGAATTCGTGGTGTACTTCGAGTGGGATCGCGCGGATCTGACGAGCCAGGCTGCTGCTGTTATCGATCAGGCGGTCGCTAACATTAACGGCGAAGCCGGTTGTACTCCGAACTCGGTGTCGATCGCCGGTCACACGGATACGTCCGGTGCCAGCGCTTACAACCAGCGTCTGTCCCAGCGTCGCGCTGATGTCGTGGCAAACGCTCTCGCTGCTCGCGGTATCGACTCGTCGATCATCGAAGAAGAAGCGAAGGGTGAGACGGATCTGGCTAAAGCGACCCGCGATGGTGTTCGCGAGCCTCTGAACCGCCGTTCGGAAGTCGTGATCGCTGTTCAGTAATCGCTGACTCTCAAATATGAAGACGGCCCGGCAGGTGACTGCCGGGCCGTTTTTGTTTGGGCCCGTGTTGATCGCACTTGCCCGCTCTAGTTTCCTGTGAAACCAAGAGACCATGGATACATTGCAATCACTCAGCCCGGACGATGAGGCCGCGCGTGAGCGTCTCTACAGCGCCAGCCAGGACATGGTGCAGCGCACCTGCGACTGGTCTGATATCAACACCGGCAGCTGGAACACAGCGGGCCTGAAGGCCTTTGCGCCGGTGCTTGCGGAGGCATTTTCTGAATTGCAGGCAGAGGTCGATGTGATCGAGACCGAAGGCTTCGAAGCCGTCGGTGCATCAGGCAAAGCCGAGATGCAAATGACAGGACCGGTTATCGAGGTCACAGGCCGTCCGGATGCCGACGTTCAGATCATCATGTCGGGGCATTATGACACAGTATTTCCGGCGGGCACGTTCCAGGGTGTCACGGATCTCGGGGACGGGCGCCTGAACGGACCGGGGATGGCAGACATGAAGGGCGGGCTGTGCGTCATGCTTGAGGCCCTGAAGGCCTTCGAAGCCGGACCGCTGAAAGATCGCTTGGGTTACCGGATCGTCCTGACCCCAGATGAAGAAATCGGGAATTTTGCGAGCGCCCAATACCTGACCCGCGCGGCCAAGTCCGGCGCCATGATCGGCATGACCTATGAGCCGGCCATGGAAACAGGAGCCATGTCAGGCGGGCGCAAAGGCTCGGCTGTGTTTGACATCGTCCTTCACGGGAAGGCCGCACATGCCGGCCGGGCCAAGGAAGAGGGGCGTAGCGCCATTGAGGCCGCTGCAGAGCTTGTCCTCGGTCTGGAAGCGCTGAATGGCCAGCGTGACGGCGTCACTTTCAATGTGGGATCGATTGATGGCGGATCTGCCGTCAATATCGTGCCGGAGCTTGCCATCGTCCGATTTGGCGCGCGCGCGCCGGATGCAGACAGCGCAGAATGGGCCACAACGGAAACCCGAAAGCTGTTCGAGCGGGCGATCGCTCGCAGCGGCATCAGCGGACATTTGCATGGCGGCTTCTACCGTCCGCCCAAGCCCAGAAATGCTGCCCAGCAGGCGCTGTTTGATGCGGTCCATGCGACCGGGCAGGCCATCGGGCTGGATCTGGAATTTGTCGATACGGGTGGTGTCTGCGAAGGCAACAATATCTTTGCTGCGGGTGTGCCCAATGTGGACACGCTCGGGGTGCGGGGTGGCCGGATTCATTCGAATGAAGAATATGTCGTGACTGACAGCTTTGCTGAGCGGGCGACGCTCTCCGCCCTGTTGCTGAACCGCCTTGCGGACGGCCGACTTGATGCGCGGCGGATCAAGTCACTCATGGGGCAATAGATGACACCCTATGTAATGCGTCCGTCGAGACTGGATGACCTGCCCGCGCTTATGGAATTGGCGGAGTTGTCCGGACCGGGGTTTACAAGTCTGCCCGTGGACGAAGCTATTTTGAAGGACCGCCTTGAGAAGTCCGACAAGGCATTTCACAGCCGCCTTGAAAAGATCGAATACGGAAAATATCTCCTGATGATGGAGGATGCCAGCACGGGAGAGGTCGTCGGCTGTTCCGCCGTGAAGGCCGGCACTGGCATTGACCAGCCCTTCTTCAACTACCGGATCATCACCCTGTCGCAGGCGAGCCAAGCCGCTGGTAATATGCGCTTCGACATGGATGCGCTCGTCCTGACAAATGAATATGTCGGGTTCACCGAAGTCGGCACATTGTTCCTCAAAGCCAATCATCGCGGGGGCGGCGCCGGCCGGCTCGCGGCTCAGTCGCGTTATCTGCTGATGGCGACGGATCCTGCTCGATTCGGGGACAAGGTCCTCGCAGAATTGCGCGGAGTCATTGATACGAATGGGGTGTCTTCTTTTTGGGAATGCCTCGGCCGGCACTTCTTCCGCATGGATTTTGACGAAGCCGACAGGTTGTCCGCGACGACGGACAATCAGTTCATTTGCGACCTGATGCCGAAATATCCGATCTATGTCGATCTGTTGCCACCTGAAGCTCGGGAAGTGATCGGACGCTGTCATTCCGAAGGCGTGGGAGCTTACAAGCTGTTGCAGTGGGAAGGCTTCGAATTCGACCGGACCGTAGACATATTCGATGGTGGACCGCTGGTTGCGACACAAAGGCGGCACCTGCGAACAATCCAGGAGAGCCGGGAGGTAAGTCTGGAGCTTGCCGCGAATGTAGACGACGAAGCGTTTCGTCAGGGCCTTGTCTCGACGGACCGCCTACCAGATTTTCGTGTGAGCCAAGCCATGCTCGCGCTGCAAGGCGACGACACTGCGGTCACGACTGCGGACGTATTTGAAAAGCTCCGGATCAAGCCTGGAGCGAAGACCCGTATCTGGGTGAGGAGCTGACAATGAGCGATGCCGTCTGGATCGACGGGGAATGGCGCAGCGGCAATGGACCGAAATTCCAGAACCACTGCCCAGCCACTGGCGACATGGTATGGGAAAGCGCATCCGCGAGTGCGGGCGATGTAACGGCCGCCGTCGAGAGCGCGCGGCGCGCCTTTCATGACTGGTCGCGCACGCCGCAGAGTGAACGCACCGCCATTCTCGAGGCGTATGCGGTTGAAATCGGCAATCGCACGGACGCCATCGCTGAAGCCATCAGCCGGGATATGGGCAAGGCGCTGTGGGAGTCCCGAGGCGAAGCCGCCACGATGAAAGCCAAGGTCGCCGTCTCGATTGCGGCGCAAGTGGAGCGCGCTGGCGGGAAGGTGCAGGAAGCCGCATTCGGCTCCATGCATCTGACGCACCGCGCACATGGAGTCATGGCAGTTTATGGCCCGTTCAATTTTCCCGGCCACTTGCCGAACGGGCATATCGTGCCTGCGCTGTTGGCCGGGAATACGTGCGTCTTCAAACCCTCCGAACTGGCGCCGGGTGTAGCGGCCATTATGGCAGAAGCATTTACCGCAGCGGGTCTGCCGGCGGGTGTGCTGAACATTGTGCATGGGGGCAGGGAGACAGGCGGCGCCCTGCTCAATGCAGACATCAACGGCTTGTTGTTTACAGGCTCGGCGAATACGGGCGTATTCTTCCACAAGCACTTCGCTGGCCGTCCGGACGTCATCCTTGCATTGGAGATGGGTGGCAATAACCCGCTGATTATCTGGGACCCCGCTGATGTGGAGGCCGCTGCTGACATCGCGGCGCAATCAGCCTTTCTCACGACAGGACAGCGTTGTTCCTGCGCGCGCCGGGTGATCCTGCCTGAAGGCACCTTTGGTGACGCAGTGGTAGAGGCCATTGTTGCGCGGGCGAAAGGGCTCAAGATCGGCGCCTGGAATGAAGAGGGCATTTTCATGGGCCCGCTCGTATCGGAGCAGGCCGCCACCAATGCGATCGAGTTCCAGACCATGATCTCCAAAAAGGGCGGCAAGAGCCTGCGCCGATTGAAGCGCATGGATCGGGGAGGCGGGTTCGTGACGGCGGGTGTGATCGATGTGACCAACGCCTCTGACATCCCGGATGAGGAATTGTTCGGGCCACTGATGCAGGTCATTCGTGTTCCTGATTTCGATAGCGCGCTGCAACGTGCAAACGCCACTCGCTATGGCCTTTCAGGGGGACTCATCAGTGATGACGACGCGCTTTGGGTTAGGGCGCACACGGAAATGCGGGCGGGCATTCTGAACCGGAACCGCCCCACAGCCGGCGCAAGCGGGGCGATGCCATTCGGCGGGCCGGGCCTGTCCGGGAACTTCCGTCCGGGTGCGTACTATGCTGCAGACTATTGTGCATGGCCCCAGGCCAGCCAGGTGTCTCACACGGCGACGCGCATGAGCGCCCAGGGTTTTCCGAAATAACTTCGACGAGAGGATTATGAACGTGGCGCACGAGGTGAACTTTGATGGCCTGATCGGGCCCAGCCATAATTATGGCGGCCTGTCGGACGGCAATCTCGCAAGCGCCGCGAATTCGGGAGATATCGCCAATCCCAGGGAGGCCGCACTGCAAGGCCTTGAAAAGATGCGGATGTTGATGGGCCATGGACTCATTCAGGGCGTCCTGCCGCCCTTGCCACGACCAAATTTTGACCTCCTCGTGTCTGCGGGTTTTCGCGGCACGGACGCTCAGATCATTGAAGCCGCGGCAAAGACTGCGCCCCGCCTTCTGAAGGCAGCTTATTCAGCTTCCAGCATGTGGACCGCCAATGCGGCCACAGTGTCTCCGTCAGCGGACACCGACGATGGCAGGCTTCACCTGACGACCGCCAACCTGTCGACTATGCTACACCGCGCGCAGGAACATCCGGACACGACGGCCAGCCTTGTGTCGATCTTTGCGGACGATGAGAAATTTGCGATTCATGGCGCATTGCCCATGCATCCGGACTTCTCGGATGAAGGCGCCGCCAACCATGTCAGGCTCTGCGGTTCTCAGGGGGAGAAGGGGGTCGAGCTGTTTGTGTTTGGTCGTGAGGCTGGCGAGAGCACGACCGGCTTCCCAGCGCGGCAGACACGGCTGGCAAGCGAATCCGTGGCACGTGCGCATGGGCTGAAATCCGACCGCAGCGTCTTTGTTCGTCAGTCCCGCGCGGCGATTGATGCCGGTGCCTTTCACAATGATGTCGTCTCGGTAGGCGCGCTTGATACGCTCTTCTTCCATGAACTCGCGTTCGAGGACACGGACGCCGCCATGGAATCAATCCGCAAGGCCTCCGCCGGGCTATTTGAGTTCCAGCCGGTCATGGTGCCGCTCGCAGACGTGCCGATCGAAGATGCCATTCGCGCCTATCTGTTCAATTCCCAACTGCTGAAGATGCCCGGCGAGGACCGACTTGTGCTCGTCGCGCCAACGGAGACCGAGGACACCGAGTCCACGCGCGCCTATTGTGAACGACTGATCGACAGCAACGGTCCCATCGGAAAAGTCATCTATGCGGACGTACGCCAGTCCATGCGGAACGGGGGAGGGCCGGCCTGCCTGAGACTGCGGGTGGTGATGACCGAAGACGAGATCGACGCCTGTCATCAAGGTGTGCTGATGGATGATGAAACCATCGACGAATTGCAGGGTGTGGTCCGGAAGACATATCGCGACCGGCTGGCGCCGTCAGACCTCGCCGATCCCGACTTTGCCGACGAATGCCGTGAAGCACGGGAGGCCTTGTTGAGTGTCCTCGATCTTGAAGGGCTTTGCTGATGATCCGCGTCTATGATTACTGGCGATCCTCGGCGTCGTACCGCGTACGCGTTGCGCTCCACCTGAAAGGCGCAGAATTTGAGACGGTTCAGGTGAATATCGCGCCTGGCGCGGACGAACAATTTGGAGAGCCATACCGCGCGGCAAATCCACAAATGCGTGTGCCGTCGGTGGAGATTGATGGGGAAGTGGTCGGCCAATCCATGGCAATCCTTGAGTGGATCGAGGAGACCCTGCCGGGCCCTTCCATCCTGCCGTCAGATCCGGTGAAGCGGCTGCAAGCGCGGGCCTTTGCCGACACCATCGCCTGTGACATTCACCCCCTGAACAATTTGTCCGTGCTCAAGGAATTGCGGACCAGCTTTGGCGCCGACGATGCTGCAATCAAGCGCTGGTATCAGGACTGGATCCGGCGTGGCTTTGATGCGCTGGAGCAACAGGTTGCGACATCAACTGCTGACAGCTTCCTGTTCGACGACATGCCGGGAATTGCAGAGATCGCGCTTGTGCCGCAGGTCTATAATGCCCAGCGGTACGACATGGACTTGTCTGCCTACCCTAGTTTGATGGCGGTGACGGACAGATGCCTGGCGCTACCTGCTTTCATGAAAGCTGCGCCGACAAAACCTGAAGCCTAGTTTCCGTCGCCCTCGAGTTTCTCGTCTGTCTCTCCTGGGCGGCGGATGTCAACTATCTCGACCTCCTCGAAATCCCCGAGTGGCTCCGCCATCTTGCCGACATTGACCTCTAGCCATTCCGGGAAGGTGGCGACCATTTCGCCGCCGGGTGTGCCTTCGCTCGTCAGGGTCCAGAGACCTTTTTCCCGATGCGCCGGAACGACCATCTGACAGCTTGCCGCCTCATTGAGACGGTCATCGCAATAGGGAAGTGGCTCTTCCACCGATGCTTGCTGCTCGTCAGAATTGAGAGGGGGAATGCCGTCTTTCGTATCCGAGATAGACAGGAAGCCCCCGAAACGCTCCCGCAGGGAGGCGTCCTGTTCAAGTCGGGCCAGTATGGAATCGGGGATGGGCCTGTCATGGGCGATGATCAGGGCGCGGCCCTTATTGTCTCGGCGGAGGTAGGTCTCGAAAGCGCGGGTCAAATCGTCATTGGTCGCATTGTCGCGATAGAGTGGCGAGTACACTTCACCAATCGATTCGAGCGATGCTTTCAGGGACTGGGCCTGCCGGCGGCCGCGGAGTTCGCGCTTCTGCAAACCGGATTGCGTTGTTCCGCGCAGCGCGGAATCTTCGCTGATGAGGAAAACGTCTACACCCCATCCGTCGACCCAGACCGGGGCGGGTTCTTCCACAGGGAGTGCAGACCAGCTTGAATCTTCTGCATATTTTAGCGGATCGAGCTCAAGTTGCGGCCGAGGGGAGATGAATGTGTTCCAGACCCAGGGGCCAGCGCCAATAGCGAGCACTGCCGCAATCGCGATCAATACAGTGAAACGTTTCATCTGTGGTTCCTGATTTCAATGTCGGTCTGCGCGAGACAGATCAGTCGGACGGCAGGCCAGAATAGGCCGGTTGATCGACAGACAACTGGTCAATTGTGGTGGTTTTGAGGTGTGCCAGCAATCCGGGTGTGTTCAGATCCATGTCACCCTGTTTCAGCATATTGCAGAGCTGTTCATTCAGCGTCGCGACAGGTGCAGAGGCGTCCGCGCCCAAGAGTTCTACCAGTCTTTGCTGTTCGGCCGATTCGGCAGCGGGGCGGATATCGAGCTCCCGCAGAACGGTCGCGAGCACATTGGACGCGACGCGCGCATGGAAGGCGGCATGTCCCTTCAGGGCCGGCATGGCCGTATCGTCGATGAAGGCTTTCACCGCAGTGAGCATCTCTTTCTGGGACGGCGCGTCATGCATGGGTCAGGCCCTTTGTTCGAGCAAATTGAGCAGGTCTATTTCGGTTTCGGAGACGCGCCGCCCGATTGCGGCACGCTCCACGCTAGGATCAGCGCCGGACCGGAAGGATTCGTACATGATCATGCACATGATGCCCCATTTCAGGCTGCCGAGAATTTCCCACCAGTCAATTTCGTCCGACGAAAACTTTCGGCCGCCTGAGGCCTCGTAAGCGGCCAGCAAGTCATTGAGTTGTCCAAAGCCGCCGACGCGATTTTGCGAGTGTCCGAACCGCCAGGAATTCACGCAGAGCCAGGCGATATCTTCCCGGGGGTCGCCGAGATGGGCGAGCTCCCAGTCCAGAACAGCAGCAAGTCCATTGGTATCCACAATGAGATTTCCGAGACGAAAATCTCCGTGGACCAGAACCGGCGGCACCGCGCTGGGAACGTTGGATTTGAGCCATGCGATCGTGAGTTCGAAGACCGGCCGGGGGAGGTTAAAGGCGCGATATATGGTTTCATACTTCTTGAGCTGGTCCAGCCCACCACTTGCTGGAAGATCCGGCAGGTCTGCGCTCGGAATGGCATGAATGGCGGCCAATGCCGCTCCGCACTGGTGTGTCAGCTTCTCGCGGGCGATCCCATACTCGTCGTCGCGGAGGATTTTTCGCGCAATCGTCTGGCCCGGTATGCGGTTCATCAGGAAGGCTTCACCGATATCGCTGCCGGGTTCGAAAACCTGGATTACTTTCGGAGCCGGGACTGTCCCATCTGCGCAGGACAACAGCTTCGCTTCAGTGCCCAGTCCGATGGCTTCGGAATTTTTCGCGACGCTGACGCCACCTGGCACACGCCTCAGGATCAGTTCCTCTACGCTCCCCGGACGCTCGATATCGAGGCTCCACGTCTCTTGACTGGCGCCCCCTGACAGGCGAACCAGCCGTTCAACGGTCGCGTCAGCGCCGTAAAATTGCCCGGCCCATGCCTGTAAACCCTTTAGAATCTCATCATGTCTACCCATCTTGTCACAATTGCGCGGAACCCTCATCAGGCCAAGGCGTAACGCCAAGTCACCCGGCGCGGCCGCCTAAGGAAATTGTTGATGTCGAAATCAAATAAGAAAGATTACGGCCTGCTTCCCACGGAGAAGCCGCACCGGCTTAGCCTGTTCGGATGGTTGAGAGGGCGTTTCTTCGCGGGCATGTTCATTGCCCTGCCGGTCGTGGTGACGTTCCTCATCCTGCAAGTCCTGATCAGCGAGATCGACAAGCGGGTGGTGCCACTGCTTCCGGCCGCCCTGAAGCCGGAAACCTACCTCAATTACGCGGTACCTGGTTTCGGCCTGATCGTGCTCGTCCTGTTTCTCACCATATTGGGGGGAATTGCAACGAACCTTATCGGCCGCTCGGTCATCAGCCTCGCAGACCGCATTCTGAGCCGTGTGCCCTTTGTCCGTTCCGTCTATTCCGCGTTCAAGCAACTCGTTGAGGTTTTCGCGAGCAACAATACCGACCAGTTCAGTGAATGCGTCCTGATCGAATATCCCAAGAAGGGGACCTGGTGCCTGGGTTTCGTGTCGAGCCCTGCAAAGGGTGAATTGAAAACCGTCCTCGGGCCGGCCTTCATCGGCGTCTTCGTGCCCACCACGCCAAACCCGACCTCAGGCTTTCTGATGTATGTTGAGGCCACCGAAGTTGTTCGCCTCGACATGACCGTGGAGGAGGGCGCCAAGATGATCCTGTCGGCAGGTCTCGTCGTGCCGGAGCATCTGCCAATCAGGGAAGTGGATGGAACTGCCGCTGTCGATGCAGATAGTGCGCCTGAGACGCCTACTCCGACGCCGGTGCCTGAAGCCGAGGCGTAAGCAGTTCGCGGACAAGGCGTAGCGTCTGACCGCGTTCACCGACGAGTTCCGGATCCCGGGTGACGATGGCCTCGGCATCCTTTTTGGCGATTTCCAGCAAGGGCGCATGGCGAGCGAGGTCTAGAATTCGGTAATCCGTTGCACCAGCCTGTTTCAGGCCGAGCATGTCGCCGGGCCCGCGCAATTTGAAATCGGCTTCGGCAATCTCAAAGCCATCCTCCGTGCGGCGGAGCGTATCAAGACGCTCATGCGCCGTTTCACCTAGCGGCGGACGATAGAGCAGGATGCAGAAGGAGGGGCGGTCACCACGCCCAACCCGGCCGCGCAATTGGTGCAATTGGGCGAGTCCAAATCCTTCGGCGCGCTCGATCACCATGATTGTTGCTTCGGGGACGTCCACCCCGACTTCGATGACGGTGGTCGCGACCAGCAGTTTAGTCCTCCCGGCGCGGAAGTCTTCCAGTGCGGCATCCTTCTCCGCCGGTTTCAGACGGCCATGCACAAGGCCGACCGGCACCTTCAGCTGCTCACTCAGGGCCGCATGGCGACCCACTGCGGTCGAGTCGTCATCATCCACATCCACTTTCGGGCAGACCCAGAAGGCGCGTTCGCCCCGGCGGATTGCGCGGCCGACCGCGCCAACAACTTCCTCGACCCGCGTGTCCGGCACGGCGCGTGTTTCAACCGGGACCCGCCCCGCAGGCTTTTCATCGAGAATGGAGACGTCGAGATCACCATGAACGGCTTGTGCCAATGTGCGCGGGATGGGCGTGGCGCTCATGACGAGCATGTGCGGGCTCAGCGCTTTGCTGGCGAGCCGCATTCGGTCAGCTACGCCAAAGCGGTGCTGTTCATCGACAATAACCAGACCGAGATTGCGGAAGGCGACCGATTGCTGGAAGAGGGCTTGTGTGCCCGACACGACGTCAATTGTCCCGTCCGCCAATCCCATGAGGATGCTTTCGCGGGTCGTGGCCTTGTCCCGGCCCGTCAGTGCCGCCACCGTATAGCCCAGCGGCGACAGGAGCCGGTCCATCGTCTCGTATTGCTGCCGCGCGAGCACTTCTGTAGGCGACATGAAAGCCGTCTGGAATCCTGCGCTGGCGGCTTGCACGGCAGCCATCGCGCTTACGAGCGTTTTGCCGGCGCCAACATCGCCCTGGAGCATCCGTCGCATGGGGGAGGTGGACGACATGTCCGCTGCGATCTGATCGAAGGCGCGGGTCTGGGCGCTAGTGGGCTTGTAGGGCAGGGCGCGCAACAGGGCCTGATGGGCCTCGGCATTGATTGGTACGGATGGGGCCGCGCGCTTTGCCCGGCTCGCCCGTGCAAGCGCAAAGGCGGATTCGCGCGCCAGCGCCTCATCATAGGCAAGGCGCTCGCGAGACCGCTCGAACAGGTCCGGATCATATTCGACGGGAGCATGGAGACTGCTCAGCGCGGCCTTGAAGCCCAGCCAGCCTTTCGCCTCAATAAGTGCCGGATCGGCCCATTCGGGGAGGTCATCATCGATATGGTCCAGGGCCTGGACAGCAAACCCATGCACACGTTTGTTCGTGAGCCCGGCGGTAAGACCATAGATTGGCTCGACGGCGGGAGGCATAGGGCCCTTGGCGGGATCAACGATATGGTCTGGATGAGTCATCTGGCGCTCGCCATTGAATTCCTCGACCATGCCGGAGACGACGCGCTCCTTGCCAATCGGGAATTGGCCCTGGAGCCACCGTCCATCCGCCCGGAAGAAAGCGAGCGTCAGAAATCCTGTTCCGTCATAGAGGACGATCTTGTGCGGAGATCTTTCGGAATAGGGGGCGTGATAGGCATGGACCTCGCCGCGCAAGGTCGCGACTTCGCCGATCACCGCGTCATCAATGTATTCCTTCACCCGCCGATCTACCCAGCGTTCCGGCAAGTGGAGCAACAGATCCCATATGCTGTCACCCCCCGTCAGGCGTTCCAGTACCGGCTTCAGCTTCGGGCCGACACCGGACAGGCTGTCCAGGCCCTCAAACAATGGAAAGAGTCGCTCGTCCCGCATCGGTGACAGACTATGCGGCTGCGGTGCGCTGCACAATCGCCGCTGTTTATTCCAGCTGTGCGTTCTATATGGTTTGGCAGACACAGGAGGCCCGCATGGAAACACGTCGCCGAAAACTCAAATTCAGAGCCTGGCGGCGCGGATTCCGGGAAATGGACCTTTTGATGGGGTCTTTCGCTGATGCGCATATCGGATCGTTCGGTGAAGCGCAGCTGGACGAGTTCGAAGGCCTGCTCGGTGTTCCCGATTGGGAGGTCTATGCGTGGCTGATCGGTCAGAAACCTGTGCCTGAGCCTCATCGCGGCCCGGTGCTGGACCAACTCATCGCATTCCGATACGCCGCGCAGGGCGGTTAAGTCCGCCACCCTTTCCACATCATGCCGATTATCCAGTGCCCATGACCCCTGTCGAGCTTTTGAAATCCCTCAGCGGTCCTGCCGCACTGTCCGGCGCGCCGTTCGGCGCCGACCTGATCGCCATGTGCACGGCATTGGAAGCACGGGGCGGGGCTGGCGTGTACGTTGCGCGGGACGACAAAACCGCAGCCACAGCCCGGCGCGTTGCTCAATTCGCGGCGCCGCGCCTGGAACAGGTCGACCTGCCGAGCTGGGATACGCTGCCTTATGACCGGGTGAGCCCGACAGCGGGTGTGGCGGCTCGACGGTGCGCGGCGCTGGCCAGGCTGTCGCGCTATGAGGCCGGACAGGGCCCGATCCTCATCGTCACCACGGCGTCGTCTCTGGTCCAACGGGTTCCGCCCGTCAGCGTGCTGCGGCGGTCTTCTTTTGCGGTGACGCTTGGGCAGTCCGTGAACCAGAAGGAACTCACAGAGTATCTCGCAGTCAACGGCTATATGCGCTCCAGCACGGTACGTGAGCAGGGGGAGTTTGCGATCCGCGGCGGGATTATCGACATCTTCCCGCCGACCTCGCCGGAACCGTATCGTCTCGATTTCTTCGGTGACACGCTGGAGACGCTGCGCACCTTCGACACTGAAACCCAGCGCTCGACGGGGGACGCCAAGAGCGTTGCCTTCGCGCCCGTCAGCGAAATCCTGTTCGACGACGATGTGTTGGCCCGGTTCAGGGAAAAATACCTTTCTGAATTTGGCCCGCCATCGGGTGATCCGGCCTATGAAGCGGCGCGGGCGTCCATCCGGCGGCAGGGCGTGGAGGGGTGGCTTCCCCTGTTTCATGATCATCTGGAGACGCTGTTTGACTATGTCGGCCCTGATCCGCTGATCGGCATGGGGCACCTCGCCGGCGAAGCGGCGGCAGAGCGCCTGTCACAGGCGGAAGATTACCACGCTGCCCGGCTTGAGGCCGGGGAAGGCGATGTGCGCCAGGCCAAGGTGTTGCCGCCGGACGCACTTTACCTGACACCGAGGGAGCTGGAAGCTGGGCTCGCATCGCGCGCGACCGCGCGCTTCTACCCGGCTGAGCCGAGTGCTGAAGCGTTTGACCTGAAAGGACGCGCAGGGCGGGATTTTGCCCCGGAACGCCTGCACGCCGACATCAACATATTCGAAGCCGCCATCGCGCATGCCAAACGGCTCCAGTCCGATGGGCGTCCGGTCGTTTTCGCGGCCTGGTCCGTTGGCTCGGCGGATCGCCTGATCAACGTCATGGCCGATCACGGCCTGACCGATCTGGCGCTGGTGCATTCGATGGAAGCGGCGAAGAAGACCGATTTCACCGTCGTCGAAATTCCGCTGGAGTCGGGATTTGAGACGCCCGAAATCGCGGTGATCTCTGAAGCCGATATTCTTGGGGACCGCCTGGCCGGGCCGCGGCGCAAGCGGAAGACCGCAAACTTCATCTCCGACGCGGCTGCGCTCAATCCCGGCGATTTGATCGTGCATATCGATCATGGGGTCGGGCGTTATGTCGGCCTGAAGACGCTGGACCTGACCGGTGCGCCACATGACTGCCTGCATCTGGAATATGCCGGCGGCGACACGATCTTTCTCCCTGTCGAAAACATCGACCTGATCAGCCGGTATGGCGCCGAAGATTCCGAGAACCAATTGGACCGCCTCGGCGGAGCCGGATGGCAAACCCGCAAGGCGAAAGCCAAGAAGCGCATTCTCGAAATGGCGGCCGAGCTGATGCACATTGCAGCGGCGCGGGAATTGAAACGAGCCGACGCAGTGAATGCCGGGCAGGGGCTTTATGAAGAATTCGCGGCGCGGTTCCCCTATGAGGAAACCGATGACCAGTTGAACGCGATTGAGGATGTCATTGGCGATCTTGCCTCAGGCAAGCCCATGGATCGGCTCGTCTGCGGCGATGTGGGTTTCGGCAAGACCGAAGTGGCGCTGCGAGGCGCCTTCGTCGCGGCGATGAGCGGCAAACAGGTCGCCGTGATCGCGCCGACTACATTGCTCGCGCGTCAGCACTACAAGACGTTTGCGGAGCGCTTTGCAGGCTGGCCTCTGAAAGTGCGGCAATTGTCACGCCTCGTGGGCGCGAAGGAAGCTGCCGAAACACGCGACGGTATCGCCGACGGCAGCGTCGACGTCGTCGTCGGCACGCATGCCCTGTTGACCAAGACAATCGAATTCAAGCGCCTTGGCCTGTTGGTCGTGGACGAGGAACAGCGCTTTGGCGTGAAGCACAAGGAACGCTTGAAGGAGCTGAAGGCGGATGTGCATGTGCTGACTTTGTCGGCCACGCCTATTCCGCGTACGTTGCAAATGGCCCTGACGGGAATTCGCGATCTCTCAATCATCGCGACGCCGCCCGTCGACCGCCTGTCCGTGAGGACATATATTACCGAGGAAGACACTGTCACCCTGCGCGAAGCCCTGCTGCGGGAGAAGTACCGCGGCGGACAAGCCTTTTTCGTCGCACCGCGTATTCAGGATATCGACAAGCTGGAGCGTTTCCTGCGGGATAATGTGCCGGAAGTTTCCTTCATTGTCGCCCACGGACAGATGGCTGCGGGTGAACTCGAAGACATCATGACGGCCTTCTACGAAGGCAAGTATGATGTCTTGTTGTCCACGACGATTGTGGAGAGCGGATTGGACATTCCACGCGCAAATACGCTGATCATTCACCGCGCCGACATGTTCGGCCTGGCGCAGCTTTACCAGCTTCGCGGTCGGGTGGGCCGGTCGAAGCTGCGCGCCTATGCCTATTTCACCACGCCGCGCGACAAGCTGATTACCGAAACGGCAGACCGCCGCCTGAAGATTCTTCAGTCGCTCGATTCCCTCGGGGCTGGTTTCCAGCTTGCCAGCCATGATCTCGACATGCGCGGATCAGGCAATCTTCTGGGGGACCAGCAATCAGGTCATGTGAAGGAAGTCGGCGTGGAACTATACCAGTCCATGCTGGAAGATGCCGTCAACGCACTCAAGGCGGGCGCCAGCGACAATGAAGAGTTCGCGGATGATTGGTCGCCACAGATCAATACCGGCGCTGCCGTCCTGATCCCCGAAACCTATGTCGAGGATCTGAACATCCGGCTGTCGCTCTATCGCCGCCTGTCAGAAATTTCGACTGCCGCAGAACGGGAATCCTTTGCCGCCGAACTCATCGACCGGTTCGGTCCGTTGCCGGAGGAAACGAAACAGTTGCTGGAAGTGACAGCCATCAAGGTCCAGTGCAAGACGCTGGGCATTTCGAAACTGGATGCAGGTCAGAAGGGAACCGTCTTTGCCTTCCGCGAAGACACAGTGCTCGACCCGGCGCGTCTGCTGGACGTGGTGCGCAGTCGGCCCTCACAATTGCGTATCCGACCGGACTCCAAACTTGTCCATTCCGGCCTTGGTGGAACTCCAGAGCAGCGTCTGTCGGGTATCCGGAACTTCCTCAAGGAACTCGAAGCGGCTGCCGGACTTGTTCCAGCCTAGCCAATCCGGGACTTCTGGTAGACGCCCGACCTTGCTTCGGACAGCAGCCTTTCGGAATCATGGTAGGCGCGCTTTTCAGTGATCCGCCAGCCGAGCCGGCTTGCAAGGTGCGGCATTGTCCGGTCCAGTCCTCTGAACAGGCGTTCGCAGATATGGACCGCGCCCTTGTAGCTGGTCGCTGGCAGGCTGATGGCAAACGTGTCCGGATCAATAGTCGCTGGCAGATCGGTCTCCCTGACGCCAGAGAGAATGGCATCGGCCACCAGATTGCGTTCCCTGGGGGTTAGACGGTCGTGCTGAGGGTCGCACACGACCAGAACGGTCAGGGGGTCTCCGCGCTCTGTCGAGAGGGCGATCTGGTTTTGCAGATGCACCTCAAAAAACCGTTGGGAATAGAGGCCCGTATCAGGATGACATATCGCTGACAGCGCCGCGTCACCAAGTGTAACGATCGAGCGCTGGGCATGCCGCCGACCATGAGCTTCGACATGCGCCGCGAGGTCCCGAGCGGCGGTGCCATGATCGAATACATCCGACATATGGCTGGCAAGCGACTTAAACGCGGGGGATGGCACGACACTCGGATCGAGCAGGCCGAGGAGGGGCGTATCCTCAAAACTCTGGACCGCGGTGGACACCCAGTTGGCGAGCTTGTCGAGGCTTTTGGTTTCCGGCGTAATGTCGACAAGAATGGCCGCGAAGACTCTTTGTCTCACATAATCTGCTGCGGTATGCGCGCTGAAAGCAGCCGTCACCATAATTCCTCGTTCGCCCAGCGCGGCCTGCAAGGCGAGGAAGCGCGAAGATCCGTCCCCGAGATACAGAAGGTCCGGAACGGTTTCGACAACCGGCGCCGGAAAATTCACTCCGAAAGCGGCGGCCGTCTTGCTGCGCAGCTGCAATTCGGACATTCGGGCACTGCGCCTTGTCAGAGCATCCAGCCGGCCTCTCAGGACAGACAGGTCGCGATCACGCGGCACAACAACTGCGTTTGAGAAGTGCCTGGCGATGGCGGGATCGCCCAGAACCAGGATGGGCCGCACGGTCTCCCCGGCATTCTGGATGAAGTGATCCAATGTCTCTCTATCAAGGCTCTTCGTGTCCACGAGGAGGGCTTCTGAAGACGCGCGCGAAATAGGAAAGTCGGCCCGGAACGGGCGCATGCGCCCCGAACGCAGGCGCGAAAGGATCATGTCCAGGCGCGGGCTGGCGGCCAGAACTTCTATGGGAGGATCAAGGTAGGCCAGGTCGTTCATAAAGCTCGGATGGATTGAGTCGGGCGACGTTGCGGAACCCCTTCCTTTTGAAACGCGTCGGCTTAATGATCCGCTAAATTGACCCGGTGAGACAAAAATAAAAGGTAGGATACATCATGGCTCAGGGACCGCTCAACGGCGTTCGCATTGTTGAATTCGCAGGCATTGGCCCGGGACCCTTCTGCGGTATGCTTCTTTCGGACCTTGGGGCCGATGTGGTTCGGATTGATCGGAAGGGGGATGGCCGTCCGGGCCGCCCTGCTGACGTGATGAGTCGGGGCCGCCGGTCCATCGGGCTCAATCTCAAGGATCCTGCCGATGTCGAGACCGCGCTGAAGCTGCTCGAAAAGGCCGACGGCCTGATTGAAGGTTTCCGTCCCGGCGTTATGGAGCGCAATGGGCTTGGACCGGATGTCGTGCTCGGGCGTAGTCCAAAGCTCGTCTATGGACGCATGACAGGCTGGGGCCAGACAGGCGCGCTGTCGCATGCCGCAGGTCATGATCTGAACTATATCGCAATCACCGGAGCGCTCCATGCGATGGGCGATGGCGATGGCCGTCCACGCCCCCCTTTGAACCTTGTCGGCGATTATGGCGGGGGCGCGCTCTATCTGGCCATGGGCCTGCTGGCGGGCATCGTGAATGTGAAAAATGGCGGCGAAGGCCAGGTGATAGACGTGGCCATGTCCGATGGCGCGGCATCTCTTGCAACCATGTTCTACGGCATGAAGGCCATGGGTCTGTGGACGGATGAGCGCGAAGCCAATTTGCTTGATGGCGGAGCGCATTTCTACGACACATATGAATGTAGTGACGGCAAATGGGTATCTATCGGATCGATCGAGCCGCAATTCTATGCCTTGCTGCTGGAGAAGGCCGGCCTGACTGATCCGGAGTTTCAGGCCCAGATGGACCGGTCGAAATGGCCGAGCCTCAAGCAGAAGACCATGGCCGTCTTCAAGACCAAGACACGCGATGAATGGTGCGAGATCATGGAAGGCACGGACATCTGTTTCGCGCCGGTCCTGTCGATGTCGGAAGCGCCGACGCACAAACACAATGTCGACCGCCAGACCTTTGTTGAAATCGAAGGCGTGGTTCAGCCCGCTCCCGCGCCACGCTTCTCGGCGACACCGGGCGCCATTCAGGGCCGGCCAGCCGGACTGGGCGAGCATTCGGACGAGATTCTCAAGGATTGGGGAATTCAGTAGATCGGATTCTCTTCCCAGGTGAACGGAAGACAACCGGACGAATATCCGTTCGTTCAGCTTGATCCTGCTATGAACCGTCTTGTTGGGCACATGTCTTGGGCATTTTGCCTAAGCGGATGCCTAGCGTCCTTCTTGCTGAACTTGGTCGTCCCCCGGGGCGACCATTTTTCTTGCGTCATGCCGCTTAGTCCTTACGCTCGCATGACACGCTTCAGCAAAATCGAGACGCCATGAAACATTTCCTTCCAATCCTGCCCGCCCTGATTCTCGCCGCTTGTGGTGCCGAGTCCGACCAGATTGACCCGGTTGATCACGCCGAGACGGCCACGCCACGCGAGATACATGAACGGATCCTGGTCTTGGATTCGCATCTTGATACGCCAGCCAATCTCTCGAAGGCGGACTTCGATATAATTGCCGATAATCCGACACAGATGGGGCAGGTGCAGGTCGACCTTCCCAAGATGCAGCGCGGCGGGCTTGATGGGGGCTTCTGGGTAATCTTCACGCCTCAGGGCCCCTTGGATGAAGCCTCATACGAAGCGGCAAAGCAGGCAGCCCTGACGCGATCAGACGACATAATTGCGATGGTCGAGGCGCATCCGGACCAGTTCGAACTCGCCTACACAGCGGATGATGCCGAGCGCATCGTTGCGGAGGGCAAACGGATTGTCTTCCAGTCCATCGAGAACAGCTATCCGCTCGGCACGGACCTCACCGTGCTTGAGGACTTCTATGACCGCGGTGTGCGGCTCGTCGGGCCAGTGCATTTCCGCGACAACCAGTTTGCGGACAGCGCGACCGATTTGTCGGCGACGGACCTCGGCGGGCTGACGCCGCTTGGCGAAGAATTGGTCCGGGAGGCCAATCGACTCGGCATGATGGTTGATGGCTCGCATGCCGCCGACTCGACCGTCGAGGACATCATGGACATCTCCACGACTCCCATCGTGCTGTCGCATTCCGGCGTGAAAAGCCTGTACGACCATCCCCGGAACATCCCGGATGATCTGCTGCGGCGAGTCGCGGAAAATGGCGGCGTTATCCAGATGAATGCCCTCGGATCATATATCGAGAATCTCGAGCCCCCTGTGGAACGCACGGCCGCCCTGGAAGAACTGGCAGCCTCTTTTGAGGGACGTTCGCCCTTCGACCTGACCGACGAAGAGCGCGAGCAGTATATGGTGCGCCGTGGCGAAATCGATTCGGCCTATCCGATGCCACTTTCTTCGTTTGAAGTGTTCATGGATCAGATGCTCTATGCGCTGGAGATTGTCGGGCCGGATCATGTGGGCATGGGCGCCGACTGGGATGGCGGCGGCGGCGTTGCCGGCATGGAGGATGTCTCCTCCCTGCCAAAAGTGACAGAACGCCTGATGGAAGAGGGCTATACGGAAGCAGACCTCGAAAAGATCTGGGGCGGAAACCTGCTCCGGATCATGCGCCAGGCCGAGGCGGCAAAGGCCCAATAAGCCTGTCAGGCCGGACTGAAGAAATTCGTCCGGCAATGACGTTGGAGCCTTGCAAAGAGACGGGCCTCTATGTATGAGGCCCCTTTCCAATTCACGCGCATTTGCGCCAAACTACCGGATACCTGTTATGGCAGTTCCAAAGAGCAAGATCTCCAAGTCGCGCCGCGGCATGCGTCGTTCGCACGACCGTCTCGACATGAACACGTATATCGAAGATGCGGAATCCGGTGAACTGCGCCGTCCGCACCACATCGACCTGAAAACCGGCATGTACCGGGGCCGTCAGGTTCTCGAACCGCGTGACGATATCTAAACGACCTGCTGTTGCGCTTTTGAGCGCGCAGCCTTAAGGGTGCGAGCGCTTCCTGCCAGAGCAGGGGGCGCTTTTTTCATTTCTAGGCCGCAAAGGTATAGCCACTCATGAGCGAGATCATCGACATCCATGCCCGGGAAATTCTGGATAGCCGGGGTAATCCAACGGTCGAAGTTGATGTCACGCTGGAAGACGGCTCTCTTGGCCGTGCCGCCGTGCCATCGGGCGCCTCGACAGGCGCATATGAAGCCCACGAACAGCGCGACGGCGACAAGGCGCGCTATCTCGGCAAGGGCGTGCTGAAAGCGGTCGATGCCGTCAATGGCGAGATATTCAATGAACTCGCGGGGCTCGATGCTACGGAGCAGCGCATGATCGACATGCTGATGATCGATCTGGACGGTACTGAAAACAAGTCCCGCCTTGGCGCAAATGCCATACTGGGTGTCTCCATGGCGCTTGCGAAAGCCGCCGCTGAGAGCTCGGCCATGCCGCTCTACCGTTATATCGGCGGCCCGAACGCCCGCGTTCTGCCGACCCCGATGATGAATATCATCAATGGCGGCGCACATGCCGATAATCCGATCGACATCCAGGAATTCATGATCATGCCGGTCAGCGCCGAGAGCCTGGCGGAATCCGTGCGCATGGGCGCCGAAGTCTTCCACGCGCTGAAGAAGACGCTAAGCGAAGCAGGCCACAACACCAATGTCGGGGACGAGGGCGGGTTCGCGCCAAATCTCGCCTCCACCGACGACGCCATCGGCTTCATCATGAAGGCCATCGAGAAAGCCGGTTACAAGCCGGGCGAAGACATGGCGCTGGCGCTGGATGCCGCCTCAACCGAATTCTACAAGAACGGCAAGTACGAACTGGCCGGCGAGGGCAAATCCCTCGGTTCCGACGAGTTCGCAGCCTATCTCGCCGATCTCTGCGCCCGTTATCCCATCATCTCCATCGAGGATGGCATGGCTGAAGACGATTGGGACGGCTGGGTCGCCCTGACGGAATCGATTGGTGACAGTGTACAATTGGTCGGTGACGATCTGTTCGTGACCAATCCGGATCGCCTGTCCATTGGCCTGCAAAAAGGCGCCGCAAACTCCATCTTGGTGAAAGTTAATCAGATCGGCACCTTGTCCGAGACGCTTGATGCCGTAGAATTGGCTCATCTTCACGGCTACACGGCCGTCATGTCCCACCGTTCGGGTGAGACGGAAGATGCAACAATTGCAGACTTGGCCGTCGCCACCAATTGCGGTCAGATCAAGACAGGCTCGCTCTCCCGGTCCGACCGGATTGCAAAATACAACCAGCTGATTCGTATCGAGGAAGAGCTGGGACCTGTTGGCATCTTTGCCGGCCGCTCGCGCATCAACGCTGCCTAGCGGTTTAGGCCTGTCTATCGGGCCGGCGACGATCATGCTCTCTTAACCATACCGGGATTAGGTGAGGTTATGAAATCGCGACTCGAGGCCGCCGGCCTGTCACTTCTGGTGCTTTATTTCGCCTACCACGCTTTTGCGGGGGAGAAGGGGCTCGGCCGGTGGTCAGACGCCCAGATGGAGCTTGAAGACCGCAAGACCGAGCTTTCCCAGTTGGAAGCCGATATCGGGCGTTTGCGCACCGACATCCGGCGCCTGACACCGGGATCGGTGGATCCGGATTTCGTGGAGGCCATGGCGCGCGACAAGCTCGCTTTTGTCTATCCGAATGAAATTGTTCTCATTACCTCGGAACCAAGCTCTGCAAATTGACATAGTTGTTCTGACTTGTCGCTGCGTAATTGCGCATACATAAGTCTGGAAAAGGGTTGGAGCGTATTTATGGCGACGAAAGCAAGAAGTTCAAAAAAGGCACCTTCCAAAACCGGCAAGGCAGAGATGCTGAAATACTATCGGGACATGCTCCTGATCCGTCGGTTTGAAGAAAAGGCGGGCCAACTTTACGGCATGGGCAAGATTGCCGGCTTCTGCCACCTCTATATCGGACAGGAAGCGGTTGTGACCGGTATGCAGGCCTGCCTGAAGGAAGGCGACCAGATCATCACCGGGTATCGCGATCACGGCCATATGCTGGCTTGTGACATGGACCCGAAAGGCGTCATGGCGGAACTCACCGGACGCACCGGCGGCTATTCCAAGGGGAAGGGCGGCTCGATGCACATGTTCTCCAAGGAAAAGAATTTCTATGGCGGCCACGGCATCGTGGGCGCCCAGGTCCCGATCGGGACCGGGCTTGGATTCGCGAACAAGTATCGCGGGACCGACAACGTTGCCGTTGCCTATTTCGGAGACGGTGCAGCCAATCAGGGCCAGGTCTATGAGGCCTTCAACATGGCATCGCTCTGGGACCTTCCGATCGTGTACGTGATCGAGAACAACATGTATGCCATGGGTACGAGTGTCGCCCGCCATGCTTCTGAAACCGAGCTCTACAAGCGCGGCATATCTTTCGAGATCGAGGGCGAAGAAGTGGACGGCATGGACGTGACGGCTGTGCGCGAAGCCGGCGAGAAAGCCGTCAAATACGCTCGTTCCGGCAAGGGGCCCTACATCCTCGAAATGAAGACCTACCGGTATCGCGGCCACTCCATGTCCGACCCGGCCAAGTACCGCAAACGCGAGGAAGTCGATGATATCCGGTCCCATCATGATCCTATCGAGGGCCTGAAGAACCAGCTCATCGAGCTTGGCCATGCCAGCGAAGAAGAACTCAAGAACATCGACAAGGAGATCAAAGGCATCGTCAAGGAAGCCGCCGATTTCTCGCTCGAGAGCCCCGAACCCAATTCATCCGAACTCTGGACTGACGTCCTGAAAGACGTCGAGGTCGCCTGATGACAGGCAAGCAATCCCCTCGACTGTCCGCCATCCTGTTTTCCGGAGCACACTAATGTCCGTAGATATTCTCATGCCCGCCCTGTCTCCGACCATGGAAGAGGGCACTCTGTCGAAATGGCTTAAACAGGAAGGCGACACCGTCTCTTCCGGTGACATCATTGCCGAGATCGAAACCGACAAGGCCACGATGGAAGTCGAAGCCGTCGACGAGGGCGTTTTGGCCAAGATCCTCATTCCCGAAGGCACCGAAGGCGTGAAGGTCAATGCCGTCATTGCCGTACTGGCTGAGGAAGGCGAAGACGCGTCCAAGGTAGAAGCCAAAGGCGATGCCGGCGGTCAGACCACCGAAGAATCGGCCGAGTCTGATGAAGACACGGAAACGGAGGAAACAAACGACGAGGCCGAGGCTCCGAAGGCGGCCGTGCTGTCAGACCCGAGCATTCCCGAAGGGACATCCTTTACCGATACGACGGTGCGGGATGCGCTGCGCGACGCCATGGCCGAAGAAATGCGCCGCGACGAATCTGTTTTCGTCATGGGCGAGGAAGTTGCGGAGTATCAAGGTGCCTACAAGGTCACGCGGGAACTGCTTCAGGAATTCGGCGCGCGTCGTGTGGTGGATACGCCGATCACGGAGCATGGCTTTGCCGGACTTGGGGTAGGGGCCGCCTTTGCGGGTCTCAAACCCATTGTCGAATTCATGACCTTCAATTTCGCCATGCAGGCCATTGACCAGATCATCAACTCTGCAGCCAAGACCCTCTACATGTCCGGCGGCCAGATGGGCTGTCCGATCGTGTTTCGGGGTCCTAATGGTGCAGCGTCGCGTGTCGGCGCCCAGCACAGCCAGGACTATTCGGCCTGGTATGGCCAGATCCCAGGTCTGAAAGTCGTGGCGCCTTATGACGCCGCCGACGCCAAAGGCCTCCTGAAAGCCGCCATCCGCGATCCGAACCCGGTTGTCTTCCTTGAGCATGAATTGCTTTACGGAAACAGCTTCCCGGTGCCGGACCTTGACGACCATATCCTGCCAATTGGCAAGGCAGCCATCAAACGCGCTGGCACAGATGTTACGCTGGTTGCTCATTCCCGCATGGTAGGGTTTGCGCTTCAGGCAGCTGAAACCCTCGCAGAGCAGGGTATTGATGCCGAAGTCATTGACCTGCGCACGATCCGTCCTTTGGACACCGAGACCGTGATCGAAAGCGTGAAGAAGACCAATCGCATCGTCTGTTGTGAGGAGGGCTGGCGCTTCTTTGGCGTTGGCGCCGAGATTGCCGCGACGGTGACTGCCGAAGCGTTCGACTATCTCGATGCGCCTCCGGCTCGCGTCCACCAGAAGGACGTCCCCCTGCCATATGCGGCGAATCTGGAAGCCATGAGCCTTCCGAATGCCGATGACATCGTCGAAGCCGCGCGGAGAGTTTGCTATGTCGACTGAGAAAAGAGAACTCAAGGCGCCCCCATCGATCGATGGGGCCCAGAGCGCTCAGGAGATGATCCGCTTCTGGATCGCTGACAACACTGAGCATGTCAGCCTGAGAGTTGGAGATGCGGCGGCTCCCTCCAAGGAGCCCACCATGTGGGGCTTCATGCTGGCAGACATCGCCAAGCACGTGACGGATGGATTCAAGGAACTCCATCCGGAAGGCCCTGAGAAGGAAGACATCATCAAGGAAATCGTGACGGGTTTCCTGAACCGCATCCAGTTCGGCCCGAAATCTCCGGGCGATGTCCAGAAGATGGGGGACTGATATGGCTATCAATATCACCATGCCCGCCCTGTCGCCGACGATGGAAGAGGGCACGCTCGCCAAATGGCTCGTCAAGGAAGGCGATACGGTCTCATCGGGCGACATTATTGCCGAGATTGAAACCGACAAGGCGACGATGGAAGTCGAAGCCGTCGATGAAGGTACGATTGCGAAAATCCTCGTTGAGGCCGGCGCGGAGGGCGTGAAGGTCAATGAGGTGATCGCGATCCTCGCTGAAGAAGGGGAAGACGCATCGTCGGTTAAGGCGCCTGCCAAGCAAGACGCGCCAAAGGACCAGGCGGAAGCCGCGCCGAAATCGGAAGACACAAAGCCTGCGCCCAAGACAGAGGCTGCGGCCCTGCCAAAGAAGGCGGACAGCGCTACCACGCCGTCTAAATCACCCCTTCCGTCTGCAAATTCTTCTGATGGCCGCATCAAGGCAAGCCCCTTGGCACGCCGGATTGCGGACATGAAAGGTCTCGACCTCTCGGGGCTTAGCGGTACAGGCCCACGCGGCCGGATTATCAAACGCGACGTAGAGGGTGCCAAAGCAGCGCAAGCAGGTGCGAGTACGGGCGCTACAACCCAGCCCGATGGCCTGATCCTGCCGCAAATCCTGGACGACCGTATTTACGCACCTGACAGCTACGACCTCGTGCCGCTGGATGGTATGCGCAAGACCGTTGCGAAGCGCCTGACGACCAGCTTCATGCAGGTGCCACACTTCCCGCTGAACATCGATCTCGAACTCGATCACTTGCTGGCAAGCCGCGCTGCAATCAATGCGGCTGCGCGTGAAGGGGTCAAAGTGTCGGTCAATGACATGCTCATCAAGGCGGCTGCCATGGCGCTGATGGACGAGCCGGACTGCAACGCGTCCTATACCGACAAGGGCATAGCCTATCACAAGCATGCGAATGTCTCGGTTGCCGTGGCCATCGATGGCGGGCTGATCACGCCTGTCATCTTCGACGCCGAAACCAAAGGCCTTGCGGAGATTTCCGAAGAGATGAAGGATCTCGCAACCCGCGCACGAGAGCGGAAACTGAAGCCGCAGGAGTACAGCGGTGGCACGTTCAGCATTTCAAACCTCGGCATGTTCGGCATTAAGAGTTTTGCGTCCATCATCAATCCGCCGGAAGGCATGATCCTGTCGGTGGGCGCGGGCGAGAAACGCGCTGTCGTCGATGCGAAGGGCAATATCGCTGCGCGCACCGTGATGACTGTCACCCTGACCTGCGACCACCGCGTCGTCGGCGGGGCCGAAGGCGCCAAATGGCTGCAGGCCTTCAAGCGGTATGTTGAAACCCCCGAAGCCATGCTGCTCTGATGATGCGGCTCGGGATGATGCTTGTCAGCCTGACCTTTCTCGCCGGATGCTCCGGGGAAAGCGTGTCCACGGACGATTCATCGGACATGAGTGAGGCAGACATTCGCATGATTGCTGGCGAGCTTGCGATCCAGAAAGGTATCAACCTTTTGTGTGATCGGGAGGATACAGACCAGCTTTCGGAGTTCATGGAAGATTTGCGCTACGAAGGAGTAGATCGGGAACTTCGCGAAGACATTGCCGCCGACAGCGTCGTACTAATGAACAAGATTGCTGCGGAAGACCCCGAATACATCTGCGCGCCTGAAATGTTCGAGAGCGCGGATCAGCGCGTGTCCCAAGCGCTTCTGGCGTGGGACGAAATGAGAGGAATAACCCAATGAGCACGCAGTATGATCTCATCGTCATCGGATCGGGCCCCGGCGGGTATGTTTCGGCCATTCGCGCGTCGCAACTGGGCATGAAAACCGCCATCGTCGAGCGCGAAAGCCTCGGAGGAATTTGCCTGAACTGGGGCTGTATTCCAACCAAGGCGCTGCTGCGTTCGGCTGAGGTCCTGCACCTGGCGAAAAACGCCAAGGAATTCGGTCTCAAGATCGACAAGGCAGATTTCGACCTTGGTGCGGTCGTGAAACGTTCGCGCGGCATCGCGAACCAGCTCTCGACCGGCGTGAAATTCCTGATGAAGAAGAACAAGATCGATGTGCTCGAAGGCACCGCCCGCCTCGAAAAAGGTACGCCGGCACCGAAGGTCGTCGTCAAAGACAAGGATGGCAAGGACACGTCCTACCAGGCCAAGCATGTCATGCTGGCCACCGGCGCGCGGGCGCGCGATATCCCGCAGGCCGGCCTTGTTGCAGACAAGAAACTGATCTGGACGTACCGCGAAGCCATGACGCCTGACATCATGCCGAAACGCCTGCTGGTCATCGGCTCCGGCGCCATTGGTATTGAATTCGCCAGTTTCTATCACGAGCTCGGCGCTGATGTGACCGTCGCTGAAGTGATGGACCGCATCCTGCCGGTGGAAGACGAGGAAATTTCCAAACTCGCCGAGAAGGACTTCAAGAAGCAGGGATTGAATATCGTAACCGGCGCGAAGGTCGAAAACCTCAAGGCTGAGAAGTCCACCGTCACGGCGGAAATCACGGACAAGTCCGGCAAGAAAGAGAAAAAAGAATTCGACCGCGCGATCCTTGCTGTCGGTATCGTTGGCAATGTTGAAGATCTTGGCCTTGAAGAACTAGGCGTGAAGGTCGAGAAGACCCATGTCAAAGTGGACAATTTCGGGCGCACCGGCGTCAAAGGTCTCTATGCCATCGGCGATCTGACCGGCCCGCCATGGCTTGCCCACAAGGCATCTCATGAAGGCGTTGTGTGTGTCGAAGGCATTGCTGGCGCCGATCATGCCGAACCGTTCGATCCGTGGAATGTGCCGGGCTGTACATACGCCCACCCGCAGGTCGCCAGCGTGGGCCTCACCGAGAAGGCCGCAAAGGAAAAAGGCTACGATATCAAGGTCGGCCGCTTCCCCTTCATCGGCAATGGCAAGGCCATCGCAATGGGCGCCTCCGAAGGCCTCGTCAAAACCATCTTCGACAAGAAGACCGGCGAATTGCTGGGCGCACACATGATCGGCGCGGAAGTCACAGAACTGATCCAGGGCTATGTCATTGCCCGTCAGGGTGAATTGACCGAACAGGATCTGGCGCACACCATCTTCCCGCATCCCACCATATCCGAAAGCATGCATGAATCCGTGCTGGATGCCGAAGGCCGCGTGATACACATCTAGCAATGGTCGCCCCGTGCGACAGACGTACGGGGGCAGCCATGAAACTCAGCATCGGACCGGGAGCCCTCGTCGCAGCCGGTTTCATTGGACCTGGTACGGTTACGGCGTGCACGCTGGCCGGCGCGGATTTTGGCTACGCCTTGATCTGGGCACTCGTCTTCGCGACCCTTGCAACCATCATCCTGCAGGAAATGGCGGCGCGGTTGGGAATCGTGTCAGGCAAGGGACTGGCAGCCGCTATGACGGCGCCGGAAAATGGACCATTCGTCAAATGGTCGATCATCCTGCTCGGTGTGTCCGCCCTGGCTGTCGGAAATTCGGCCTATGAAGCGGGCAATCTCGCTGGCGGCGCGTTGGGACTGGAAGCCCTGTTCCAGTCGACCGGCGTGTCTCACAGGCTGATAGTCTTGGTGTTAAGCGCAACGGCGGCCGGGTTTCTCTTGTTCGGCCACTACAAGCATATCGAGAAACTTCTGATTGGCCTCGTCCTGATGATGAGTATCGCTTTTGCGGGCAGCGTGCTCCTCACGCGACCTGACCTCGCCGGCTGGGTCAGCGGCCTGAAGCCAGCAATCCCCGATGGTGGATTGCTGACCGCCATTGCCCTGATCGGCACGACGATCGTGCCGTACAATCTGTTTCTCCACGCCTCCACAGTTCGCGACAAATGGCCGGACGGATCTGCCGAGGCGTTGCGAGCGGCAAGAGCCGACACCGCGATGTCCATCGGTCTTGGCGGCCTCGTGTCGATCCTGATCCTGTCGACCGCAGCCGCCAGCCTGTTCGGTTCAGGTATAGCGGTCTCATCCGCTGCAGACATGGCGATTTCTATTGAACCCGCCTACGGGCAGTTCGCGAAATACCTGGTGGGAATTGGCCTGTTCGGTGCGGGTCTGTCATCTTCCATCACAGCTCCGCTGGCCACGGCGTATGCCTTGTCAGAATTTGGAGGGTTCCAGCGCACTGGTCGGTTCTTCCGAGGGATTGCGCTGGGTGTCCTGGCAATCGGAACACTTATCGCTCTGTTGGGTGTGCGGCCCGTCAAAGTGATTCTCTTTGCCCAAGTTGCAAATGGGCTCATCCTGCCTGTCATCGCAGTCTTCCTGTTGATCGCGATGAATCGCAAACGTCTGTTGGGCAGTCACGTGAATTCATGGCTGGCGAACACGCTTGGCATCGGTGTCGTCGCAATAACCTTCGGCCTCGGCTTGCGCCTGACCCTCAGAGCCCTAAATGTCTGGGCATGAACAGCACAATTTGCCTGAATGCTGACATCGGGGAACTGCCGGGTGAAGCCGGCCGCGCCATGGACCGGGCGATTCTCGACGTGGTCAGCCGGTGCAGTATCGCATGCGGCGGCCATGCGGGTGATGAGGAGAGCATGCGGGCGACATTGAAAGCGGCAAGAGCCCGCAATGTCGTGGCCGGCGCGCACCCTTCATATCCAGACAGGCAGAATTTCGGCCGCAAGACCGTAGCCATGTCCCACGACGAGCTCGAAGCGTCGCTTCGACAGCAGGTTCGTGCGTTGGCCAGTCTCGCACGGTTACAGGGCGTGACGCTAGACCATCTCAAACCTCATGGCGCCCTGTATAATGATGCGGCACGCGACTCCAACCTTGCCGAGATTGTTGCCCGTGTTGCGCGCGACGCTCGCATCCGCGCGATTATCGGCCCACCGAATTCGCGCCTGAGCAGAATCGCTCATGGAACGGGCATGGACTTTCTCGCTGAAGGGTTTGCAGATCGCAGATATGCCGGGGATGGGTCGCTGGTTGCGCGTAGCGACCCTGGCGCCATGATTGAAGCCACCCAAGCGCAAGTGGCACAAGTCATTGGTATTATCGAAAATGGCACCGTGTCCGCTCAGGACTCCCATGCCATTCCGCTCAAGGTGGACACGATCTGCCTGCACGGCGATACGGCCGGGGCCGTCCACTCGGCCCTCGCGCTGCGGGAAGCCCTTCATGCGCGCGGCATAGAGATCAAGGCACAGCTCGCTTTATGACCGGGGCGCGGATCGTGCCGTGTGGCGATGATGCGCTGCGGCTGGTCACGTGTGCGTCTGATGATCGCCACCTAATCGCAGATGTATTGCGCAACAGTGGAAGCTGGCGTGAAGTTGTTGTCGGCCGCGAGAGCGTCACAGTACAATTTGATCCGCTAGACCTCCCGCCACCCGCCGCGAGAGACCTGTTGGAGAAGATGGTTTCAGTAGGTGTGAGCGGTCAACAAGCGGTCCAGCCGGTCGTGACCCTTACCGTCAACGCGGAGGAAGCCTCCGCGCCGGACCTCTCTGGGTGCGCTGAAGCGAATGGCTGCACCATCGAGGAATTTCTCTCTCGCCTTCATCACTCTCGCCTGAGGGTCGACATGTTGGGCTTTGCGCCTGGCTTTGCCTATGTGTCGGGTGTCGATCAGTCTTTGAGGGGGGGGAGATTGGAAAATCCGCGCCAGCGCGTCCCGGCAGGCTCCATCGGGTTCATCGAGGGCTATCTCGGCATCTATGCGCTGGAGGGTCCCGGCGGCTGGCCGATTATCGGGCGGACCAATGCAATCTTGTTCGACAAGTCAGCGCCCGATCCATTTCTCTTGTCGGCCGGTACACGGTTGCAGATCGAATGGGCCTGAGATGACGGTCCGAATCATCGAAGCCGGACCGCAGGCCACATTACAGGGTGCGCCGAGAGGCGCATACCGCCACTTTGGCATTCCGGCGGCCGGGCCCGCAGACCCCTTGTCTCATGCGATTGCGAACCGATTGGTAGGCAATGCGTCTGACAGGACGTGCATCGAGATCACCTATGGGCCATTCTCGGTTGAATTCATGAGTGCGGCGGCCGTTGCGTTCGCTGGCGCAATCGCGCCGGTTTCCCTGAACGATCAGGTGAAGCCCTTCCATCATACCCTGTTTGCTGAAGCAGGCGACGTCTTGAAACTAGGGCGTGCAGACGCGGGATTGCGGACCTATCTGGGCATTGCAGGTGGCTTTCAGGGAGAGGACTTCCTGAGTAGCCAGTCGACCTATCTTCCCGCTGGATTTGGAGGTCTGGAAGGACGCGCACTCAAATCAGGCGACATGGTCAGCGCCCATGATGATGTCTCATGCCCTCAACACGCCGAATCCACCCCAGAGCACCTACGCTTCCCATTGACCCACAGTTTTGCCTTGCGAGCATCGCAAGGACCAGATTATGAGTCGAACTGCAGAACTCTTTGGACGGAGCATTTTGTGGTGACCCGGCGTGCAAGTCGGATTGGTATAGAACTCGATGGAGACTTCCCAGATTTGGGCGTGGCCGAAAACCTTCCAAGCGCCGGCGTCTTTCCCGGCGCTCTGCAATTGCCGCCCAGGGGAAGGGGGTTCCTCTTGTTGCCAGACTGCCAAACCACGGGCGGCTATCCACATATTCTCCAGGTGAACCGTTCCGATCGGCATTTGCTTGGTCAACTTCGTCCAGGTGATTCCCTTATCTTCTTGCAAAGGACGCCAGAACAAGCCGCAGAGGATCTGGCGAATAAGCAGGAACTGCTCGGTTCCTGGCTCACCGATTTTCAGCTTTGAGAGGGGAAGGGGCCCCTCGTGCAAAAGTAAACAGAACGTTGCCCTGGTAATCTCTCGCTGGCTAGGAACCATACGGCGCATTAAGCGATCTGCTAGCCAGCTCACTGTGGATCAGATGGTGCGCCAAATGGCCAAGCCATATTCGTGTCCCGATCCTAAGTCATGAGTCGCATAATCATCATTATGGGAAATTTCGTATGTCGATTATACAATGAAATCAAGTCTCAAGCCGTCATAACCGGGCACGACACCGGCTGGCAATTCTCGGCACAGAGTCTGGTAATCCATATCGACATGCATATTCGTCAGCACCGCCCGGCGGGGCGCGACCTGCTCAATCCATTCAAGCGCCTGGTCGAGGTTCGCATGCGATGGATGCGGCGTATATCGCAAGGCATCAATGACCAACGTATCGACCCCCTGCAACGCATCAAGCGTCTCCGCGGGAAGTCGGTTAACGTCATTGCAGTAGGCGAAATTTCCCACCCGGAAGCCCAGACAGCGAATACGACCATGCTCCATCTCGAGCGGCAAGAAGTCGATAGGGCCGCCGGCACCGTCGATTGTCACAGCCTGCAAGGGCACAAGCTCGTCCTGGAGGTCCAAAATCGATGGATAGCCACCCTCCCCCTCGAAACAATACGCAAACCTTTTCGTCAGCGTGCTGCGGGTCTCTGCACTGAGATAGGTGGGAATTGGTTTACGATGGCGAATAAACAGCGGCCGGACATCATCAATCCCGTGGCTCTGGTCGGCATGGTCGTGCGAGTACAGGATCGCATCGAGATGACCAACTTCCGCGCTCAGCAATTGCTCTCTCAAATCCGGAGACGTGTCGATAAGAACGTTTGTCGCTGCGCCGTCATCCCTGAAGGCTTGAACCAACGCTGAGCAGCGCAATCTGCGGTTTCGCGGCTCTGAAGGGTCACACACGCCCCAATCTCCGCCGACGCGAGGCACACCCCCTGAAGAACCGCTACCGAGCAAGGTGAAAACGCCCTTCGCCATCAGTTGGAAATCCTAGAGAACAGACGGAGCGCATTCTCGGTGGTCATGTACAGGACCTCTTCCAGCGGCACATCTTTCAACGTCGCCAAGGCTTCCGCAACGTGGACAAGATAGGATGGTTCATTGCGCCGGCCGCGCATAGGCACTGGCGCGAGATACGGGCAATCGGTCTCCAGGATGAGTCGGTCCATCGGCACGTCCGCAATCACTTCCCGCACTTCTCGCGCGCTTTTGAAGGACAGGATGCCGGAGACCGAGACAAAGCCGCCCAGATCCAGGCCGCGCTGCGCGAGCCGTGCGCCGCCCGTATAGCAATGCAGCAGCGGCACATATGCGCCTTTCCGGAACTCGTCTTCCAGGATGTCACCCATCATGTCATCGGCTTCGCGTGTGTGCAGGATGAGTGGGAGGCCCGTTTGACGGGCCGCTTCGATATGGGTTTTGAGGCTGCTGACCTGCGCGTCTTCCGCGCTGTAACCGTAGTGAAAATCCAGACCTGTTTCGCCAATGGCGACGACGTTGGCATTCTCCGCCCTGGAAACCAGATCCTCAACAGACAAGTCCGTGAAATCCTTGCTGTGGTGCGGATGCACCCCAACCGAACACCAGATGTTCGAATGACCCCGCGCGATGGACAGGATCGTTTCGAAATTGTCGAGACGGTCACAGATGGCGAGCATCCGTTTCACACCGTGCTCGTCGGCCCGAGCCAACACTTCGCTCAGATCATCGGCATAGGTCTCGCCGTGAAGGTTTACATGCGTATCAAACATGCTTGCGGACTTAGTGCGTCCGGGCAGCGCTATAAAGCCCTGCGATCAGCTTGGACGCGGTTTGCGCGGGATCCATCTTCAACGCGCGCGCTTCGCCAGCGAGTCGCGAGATATCGAGCCACGCCTTGGCGGCGGCCGGCTCCTGTTCGGCGCGGTGAGCCAACCAGGAGAGAATCTCCTCCTGAAATGCCTGCATGGCTGTGTCGTCGGCACTGGCAGTCTGCAGCGCATCGGTCACGAGCCCGTCATTCGGCCTTGGCAGGCTGCGTAGCAAAACCTTGGCGGCATGAGACGCGGCAAGGCCCGAGGGCGTGGATAGCTGAATACCCAGGCCCGGACGTCCCTTCGACAAGGATACGGCTTCGGCTGGAGCGTTCGCGGTTTCCAGCGCCCGCTTCGTGTCCGCGTCACTCAGCGCTGATACACGCAGGACTCGGCAACGCGACCGGATGGTGGGCAGGATCGGTGTCGTTCCATGATTCACGAGGAACAGGATACTGTGACCAGGTGGCTCTTCCAGCGTCTTGAGCAAGGCGTTTGCGCCATTGCGGTTAAGCTCATCCAGCGAGTCAATGATGCCAACACGCCAGCCGCCTTGTGCGGGCTTCAATGAAAAGAAATGCGTCAGCTCCCGGATCTGGTCGACCGTGATGTCTTGGCGCAGCTTGCCCTTGTCATTCAGTTCGCGATGCACGACGCGCAAGTCGGGATGTCCGCCGGCAAGACATGTACGTGCGACCGGATCAGATGGCTCAGCGTCAAGCGGCGAGGTTTCCGGTCCGCGTGCACCTAGCATGTAGGCGGCCAACCGGTTGGCCATTGTCGCCTTGCCAATCCCTGACGGTCCCTCGATCAGCCAGCCATGATGCAGCTTGCCCATCGTCGCCGAAGCAAGGAATGAGTCTTCCGCAGTGGTGTGTCCGTACAAAGGCCAGGCGCTGGTCATCCTGCCATCTCGTCCAGCAAGTAGGTTTCGGCGAGCGTAGCCCAGGCTGCCTCGAAGACGTCTTGCTCAGAGCGTGAGGCGTCAATCAGTCGGCACCGGTCAGGCTCTGACTGCGACAGGGAAATGAAGCCCTGTCGGACAGCGTGGTGAAAATCCGCCGCGCGTTTTTCGAAGGCGTCATCAGGCCCGTTCCGGGAAGTCCTGCGGCTAGCAGTGGTTTCGAGCGGCGCATCAAGAATCAGCGTGAGGCCCGGAACGGTCTCACCGAGGACGGTAGCCTCCATAGATTTCAGGACGTTAGGTGACACGCCTCCTTTTACACTCTGATACACGCGCGTGGAATCAGCGAAGCGGTCACAGATGACCCATTTGCCGTTGGCGAGCGCAGGTCGGATCAGATTTTCCAGATGGTCACTGCGCGCGGCATTCATCAGCAAGGCTTCGCCCATCGGTGACCAACTGCCGCCCGCAGGTGGATGCAGCGCGAGTTGCCTGACGGCCTCAGCGAGGGGTGTGCCCCCCGGTTCGCGCGTCACGACAACATCAAACCCATCACTTTCAAGGCGTTTCGCGAGCGCGCGTTGCAGCGTGGATTTTCCCGTGCCCTCGCCGCCCTCCAGTGTGATGAATTTGAGAGTCGGCGTCTCAGCCATTGTTGCCGCCAATCATCTGGCTGAGCCCTTCGACCGCGCGACCAAAGAAGCCAAGCTTCTTGACGGTTGCCTCCGCCACGATGGGGGCTTCCGTCGGTGCCTGGCCCTCCACGGTCACAACCAGTTTCCCGACCGTGTCACCGGCCTTGATGGGGGCCTGAAGCGCTTGGTCGAGGACGATTTCGGATGTTGCCTTCTCAAGTGCAGCCTTGTGGCCGGCGATTGTCATCTTGCTGGCCAGCGAAACCGGAACGGTCTGTTGCTGGCCGAGCCAGACTTTCACTTCCGGGAGTTCGACGCTTTCCGGTGTGATGACTTTCAGATCATAGCTCTGGAACGCCATCCGCATCATGCGTTCGCCTTCTTGCGCGCGAGCGGCCATGCTTTCGAGTCCGTTGATCACGATTGTGCGGCGCACGCCGTCACGTATGGCGGACGCAGTTAGGCCATAGCCTGAAACTTCGAGGTGGCCCGTCTTCAGGCCATCTGTTCCCTCGATGCTGAGCAAGGGATTGCGATTGGCCTGCGTGTATTCGCGCCACGTATAAGACGGCATGTCGTACCAGTCATAATATTGCGGGTGTTTGTCGATCGTCAGCTTGGCGAGCTTGGCAAGGTCTTCGGCGGAAATGACATGGCCGACAGCTTCCAGGCCGGTCGTGTTCTTGAAGTTTGCGGAGGTCAGGCCGAGTTCATGGGCGAGGGTGGTCATGCGGCGCGCAAAGGCGTCTTCCGATCCGGAAATGCCTTGGGCCAGCACGATGCAGGCATCATTCCCGGACATGATGATCACGCCGTGCAGCAGCTCTTCGACCGTCGGCGTATCGCCGGGGGCGAGACCCATGGTAGATGTGCCGGACGGGAAGCCGCCGCGGCGCCAGGCGTCTTCGCTGACGGTGAACTTGTCCGTCAGAGAGATTTCACCCCGATCGATCAGTTCGAAGACAAGGTAGGCCGTCATCATCTTGGTCATGGAGGCGGGGATCATCGGCTCCTGACCATCCTTGGAAAAAAGAATGGTACCGGTCTCGTGGTCCATGATCACGGCATGACTGGCCGGCGTGTCCATGATCTGAGCCTGGGCCGCACCCGTCGCAACGATCGCCGAAAGAATGGCAGCCAGGATCTGGGTTTTGGGCAGCATAGAGAGCCTCCGGAATTTGCTGTTCGGATGGCCGATACACATACGGCCCTTTTTCCCGTCTATACAGGAAAAAGGGCCGGTTTGTGGTCAGCGTCAATGGTGGCTGTGCTGTGCCTGTGGTCAATATTGAGCGACAACACGCCCATTGGAGATGCCGTAACGGTTCAGGTCGTCTTTCATGCGGTCGGCGGCGTCTCGGCTCATGAAGGGCCCAACGCGGACGCGGAAGAAATCGGCACCGTTCACGCGCGCCGGATCAATCTGGGCACTCAGATTTTCGGGCATGGATCGAATGAGGCTCTCGGCATTCGAAATCTGCGAAAATGCACCGACCTGAACGAAATAGTTGCCGACGGATACCGGCTGATAGCTCTGCATGCTGGCGCGGGTTGCGGTGTATGTCGGAGCCGGCGCAGAAACCGTGCTGATGCTTGTGACATGTGGCCGATTAACTGTCGGCTTTTTCTCGGCAGTTTGAAGAGATTGTTGCGATTTGGGCGCAGCAACAGGAGCAGGGCCCAGATAGCGGACTCGCACATTGGCGCGCCCTGCCCCGGTCATGCCGAGTTCGGTAGCGGCACGTTGCGAAACTTGCAGCATGGCACCATCCTCGAACGGGCCACGATCATTCACGCGAACGATCACTTCCGTGTTCGTGTCGAGATTCACGACCTGAACGAGGCTCGGCAATGGCAGGTTTGGATGTGCGGCCATGAGGTCAGTCTGGTTGAAAATTTCGCCATTCGCAGTCGGCAGGCCCTGAAACTCATCACCATACACGATGGCTGCCCCTGTCTCATCAAATACAGGAACTGTTTCAGGCGTGACCGAATGTGTCGCAGCTGGTGTCAAATTTGGTGCAGCCGGTTGCGCAGCCCCCTGCTCCGGTGTCGGCTGAGCGGCGCCTGCAAGCGCTGGGAGCGGTTCTGCTTCGACGTCAGCTTGCTGCTCACGCTCAATCGCGATGCGTTGCGCGGTGGCGCGAGGGTCAAAGGCTCTGGTCGCAGGGGTCTGAGTGGCAATCGGCGCTGGTGCGGCACTGATCGGCGCGCTGATGCTGGCATATTCCCGTATCTCAGCCGCAGGATTGGCAAACTGCTGAACCGAGTTTGAAGTTACTTGCGTGGTTTGAGCCGGGTTCGAAGCCCCGGGATAACTGAACTGGACGCGCGCCCTGGCTTTCTCAGAGTCAGGCCGGGCCTGGCTGGGAGTAATGAACACGTTTTGACGTTCTGCAGAAATCCTGGCGCCCTGTCCCTGCGTCTTGAAGACGATCGGTGCGGGATCGGCCAGGGCCGGCGCGGTCACGAACGCAGCAGCAAACGTGGCGGCAAGAAGGGCAGGAAGACGGTCGGTGATCTTGGTCGATGGCGCGCGCATTCGCGATTTAACCTCATTCTGAGTTTGTATTCGGCGCTTTGCGCCTGAACGTCCGGCTTTTCTGCCGTACTTGTCTTGTTTACCACGCCAAGGTGGATGCGGGATGAACCCGACCTGCCAAAACGGAAAATCAGCTTAGCGTTCTGTTTACACCTTGCCCAGCCTCGGCATTCGCAGAAGGGGGCTTGCAAAAGCAGGTGCCGTGTTGGAAACACCGTGGCGCCGGAGGAATGGCAGAGTGGTTGAATGCGGCGGTCTTGAAAACCGTTGAGCCTTCGCGGGCTCCGGGGGTTCGAATCCCTCTTCCTCCGCCACGCGCCCCGATCTATTACTTGAGTTTCAAGGCCTGACCTTTGGTCAGGGTGGTCATTCCCGAGAGCTTCCTGCAAAACTTTGGCAAAACCGAAACAACAGGAGGATGCATGCTCGAAGGTATCAAGGTCGTGGAATATGCGACCTATATGGCGGCGCCCGGCGCAGGATCGATCTTGAGTGACTGGGGCGCTGATGTTGTGAAAATTGAGCCGCCCGGAGGCGATCCGATCCGTTTGTTCTTCAAGACGATCGGGACAGACATTTCCGACAATCCCGTGTTTGATTTCGACAATCGCGGCAAGAAATCCATTGTGATCGACACGTCAAAGCCCGAAGGGCAGGAACTGGTGCGCAAGCTGGTTGCTGATGCCGACGTATTCCTGACAAATGTTCGGCCGGGCGGTCTCGAGCGCTCCGGTCTCGATTATGACAGCCTAAAAGCCACAAATCCAAAGCTCGTCTACTGCTCGCTGACAGGCTACGGCCTGCAGGGTCCGGATGCGAACCGGCCCGGCTTTGATATTGCGAGCTTCTGGAGCCGCACGGGCGTCGCGCGCCTGACCGTGCCCAAAGGCGAAGATTTGTTTGCCAATCGCACCGCTTTTGGAGACCATACGACGTCCATGTCGGCTGCCGCGGGAATTTGCGCGGCGCTGGTGGAAGCTGGGCGGACAGGCAAGGGGCGTCTCGTTGAAGCCTCACTCTTTCGCGCCGGTCTTTATGCCCTTGGGTCGGATTTTGCGATTCAGCTATTCTTCGACCGGGTCGCTTCCACGAAGTCCCGGCATGAGCAAAATGTTCCGATCACGAATTTCTTCGAGACCAAGGATGGGAGCTGGTTCTGTCTTGTGTCGCGCCAAGGTGAAGTTGACTGGGGGCCGATCTGCCGCGCCATCGGCCGGGAGGAGCTGATCGAGGATGAGCGGTTCACATCTGCCAAGGCACGGCGGAAGAACAATGCAGAAGTCGTCGATATCCTCGATGAAGGCTTTGCCAAATTCGACAAGGTGGAAATGGCCAAGCGCCTGGATGCCGAATCCCTTGCCTGGGCACCGGTTCAGACTCTGGCGGAGGTCGCCAAGGATCCCCAGGCCCTCGCGGCCGGCGCCATAGTCCAGACGCCGAGCGCGAAGGGCGATGGCTCGACCTATGCGTCGCCTGCTTCACCCGTGAGATTTCCAGGCGCGGACGACGGACCGAAAGGCCCCTCGCCCGCCTTGGGCCAACACACACGGGACGTGCTTGATAACCTCGGCCTCTCAGCCGACGCCATCGAGAGTCTTTATACAGAGGGTGTCGTTTCCTAACGGCCCTTGAAGTCCGGCGTGCGCTTTTCAAGAATGGCGTTGACGCCTTCCATATGATCCTCGGTCTTGTGCATGAGGGCCTGGGAGGCGGCGGACATTTCCATAATGGTCTCGTAGGACGCATTGGCACCGTGTCGCATCAGGGTCTTCGCCAGGCGCAGGGCTTGCGGGGGCTGGGCAGCGATCTGTTCTGCGAGCGCCATGGCTTCCTCCATGAGCGCGTCACCCGGCACGACCTTGGATACGAGGCCCCATTCCTCAGCGGTGGCCGCGTCGATGACCTTGCCGGTAAACAGGAGCTCGGCTGCGCGGGACGACCCGATCAGGCGCGGCAACAACCATGCGCCACCATCGCCTGGGATCAGGCCCAGCTTGAGGAAAGTCACGCCCATCTTCGCCTTGTCCGAGGCAATGCGTATGTCGGCCATGCAGGCCACATCACAGCCAAGGCCAATCGCAGCGCCGTTGACAGCGGCGATCATGGGAACTTCCAGATTATAGAGTGACTTGACGATCATGTGGATGTTGCGGCGATAGCCTTCGCGGATATCGTGGGGCGCGCCACCGAATGCCCCAGTGCCTTCCTTCATGGCCTTCACATCGCCGCCAGCTGAGAACGCCCGACCCGCACCGGTCAAGATCACGCAACGAATGCTGGGATCGGCCACGATCTCGTTACAGGCTGCTGCAATGGCGACGCCGTCGCCCTCGGCGCCCAGCGCATTCAAGCTGTCAGGGCGGTTTAGCGTCAGGATCATGATGGATCCGCGCTTCTCTGTGGTCACGATCGACATGTCTGGAAATCCTCCGTTTCTTCTTCCGGCCTTGCTGGCAGGAGGACATCCAATTGTCCATCCGGCAATCAGCCGCTTACCGCATGGTCAGAGTAAGATTTCAGAGTGAGTGGTGCGGATGAGAGGACTCGAACCTCCACGCCTTGCAGCGCTGGAACCTAAATCCAGTGCGTCTACCAATTCCGCCACATCCGCATGACGGGTGTTCCTACGCGAGCATTGCGGAGGCTTCAACACCAAACGGGACGGAGGCTGCGAATTTAGCGGTGCTCGCCGTGCAGTGCGCTCAGGATGTCGGGCAACTGGGCTTCGAGGTCTTCAGAGATCAGTCCCGCGCCGACGCGCCTGCCTGCTTCGCCGTGCAACCAGCTAGCCATGGCGGCGGCGGTGAACGTGTCCACGCCCTGGGCCATCAGTCCGCCGGCAATGCCAGCCAGGACGTCGCCGGAGCCTGCCGTTGCGAGCCAGCGCGTGGCATGTGTGTTCACGATGGCCATGCCATCTGGTTTCGCAATCACGGTGTCGGGGCCTTTGAGCAGAACCACACATCCGGCCATCTGGGCGGCCTTGCGCGTCGCTTCCACCTTGTTCACTTCAGTGTCGAGCAGGTCGCCGAAAATACGCTTGAACTCGCCGACATGCGGAGTGATCAGATCGTCGGTCCGCAATTGCTTGTACAAGGCGTTCTGGTCATCCGCGAACACAGTCAGTGCGTCAGCGTCCAATACGGCTTTTGCGGCGGTGGACAGAAGGCATTCCACGTTCTTCCGCGTGCCCGTATTGATCCCGGCGGCGGGTCCGAGGATTACAGTGCTCGCCGATTCTATGGTTTCGCGAATCTGTTCGGCATTCGCCACTTCCTTCAGCATGATCGCGGTCAAATGGCTCGCATTTATTGCAATAGCGTCCGGCGGTGACAACAGAGTGACAAGACCCGCTCCGGCTCGCAAACCTGCGCGGCCGGCCAATCGTGCAGCGCCCGTCGAGGCTGCATTTCCGCTTACAACAGCAAGATGACCCCGGGCGTGCTTGTGACTGCCCTGCCCCGGTTGCGGTAGGTTGCGTCCCCACAGGAGCGGGCTGTTTTCCAGAAGATGGGTTTGAACCGGCACACCGATATCGGCCACTAAGACGTCGCCGCAATAGGCTGCGCCGGGCAACAGGACATGCGCCGGTCGCAAGGCGGCAAAGGTGATGGTCCCCTCGGCCCGGAAGCATGGTCCGAGCGGTTTGGCCGACTCGCCATCAATGCCGGAGGGCACATCAATCGACACGACGCGCCCGCCACGCTCGGCCAATTTCGCCGCTATGCCGTCGAGCGGCCGGGCCAGGCCGCCCCCAAACAATGCATCCAGTACAATGTCGTGCGGCGCCTCAAGCGCAGTCTCTAGCGGCTTGATCTCACCATCCCATTCGGCCGCTGCCTTGGCCGCATCACCAGTCAGGGCATCCTTGCCCACAAGACAGAAAACCTCCACCTCACGCCAGAGCTTTGCGAGCTTTGCCGCGGCGATAAAGCCGTCCCCGCCATTACCGCCAGGCCCACACAGAACCTGGATTCGGCCTTCCGGCCATTTGGCATGAACGAATTCAGCAACCGCGTTTCCGGCCCGTTGCATGAGGTCGAAACTGTCAGTGCCTTTGGAAAAAAGGTCTGCTTCCGCAGCCCGCATTTCCTGCGGAGTAAGAATAGGTCTGCCCATGGATGAATCTCATAGCACGCGGGTTTCGGATTCGCTGCCCAGTCGCTGAACTTTCAGGCCATCGGCGCTGCGTTCCAGCAACGTTACAGAACAATAGGTCGGCCGGAAGACGAGCGTCTCGGCCCGCTGCTGCAGCTTGCTGACCACGGCGTTGATCGCCACGAAATGCGTGAACACGACCGTATTGTCCGGCAGCCTTTCCAGGCTGGCAATCATGGCATCGCGCCAGACGGTGTGAGTGCTGGCCTCGTATTCCCAGGTGCCCGCCATGAAGTCCTGAAGCCATGCGACCCGGTCAGTGATTCCCTCCGGAGTCGCGATTTCGGAAACGTCTTCCATAATGGTGGCGGAAAGACCGAGCCGTGCCTCCAATGGACGCGCCGTTTCCCGGCATCGCTGCATGGGACTGCTGATGATGCGACCGATACCCAGAGCCTCGAGATTGGCGGCGACCGACTCAGCCTGGCGCTGGCCCAAATCGCTCAGGCCTGGGTTCGGATGGCTGCCCCAACTGGCGGCAGCTTCCCCGTGACGAACAAGATATAGCATGAAATCTCCCGAGCCGGGCTCGGTGCCGGCCTCATTGAGTGAATACGGTACCCGGAGTCCGATCCTGGGCCCGCGACAATGAATATGCGTGCCTGCTTTGCGCAAATATGCAGAAGATTCAATCGCTCGCGCCGCGTCGCCCTGGCGGGCTGCACAGAAAGTCGCGCAATTGAGGGTCCCCTCTGTGCAGCTGAAACCCGCAATGAAGACAGGGGCCGAACAGGCCCGGCGCACAAATAACAGGCAGCAAAGTCCAAATTTTGATCGCGTCCACTTAACCTGATGCTAAGTCTGATGCTGGGTCTCGCTTCCACCGCAGAAGACGCATACCCGTTGCTTTACACGAACCAAACGGCTGGGAGACACGGGCCATGAAGAAAATTGAGGCGATCATCAAACCCTTCAAACTGGATGACGTTAAGGAAGCGCTGCAAGAGATCGGTCTGCAAGGCATGACCGTCGTCGAAGCCAAGGGCTTTGGGCGGCAACGCGGCCATACCGAACTCTACCGAGGCGCAGAGTATGTGGTCGACTTCCTGCCCAAGCTGAAAATCGAAATCGTTCTCGCCGACAGTGCGGTAGAAGGCGCAGTCGACGCCATCAAGAAAGCCGCCCATACTGACAAGATCGGTGACGGCAAGATCTTCATCTCTGACATCACTGATGCGGTAAGAATCCGCACAGGCGAAACAGGCGACGCTGCCCTTTAGGCGGCACGTCGCAGAATACAAAAAACCTTAGAAGCTGTTTACTGGAGGGCAAATTCCAATGGCCGATAACCTGCTGAAACTCATGAAGGATGAGGACGTCCAATACGTCGACCTTCGCTTCACCGACCCTCGCGGGAAGATGCAGCATGTTTCTTTCCACAAGAACATGGTTGAAGACGATTTCTTCACCGAAGGCCAGATGTTTGATGGCTCATCCGTTGCGGGCTGGAAGGCGATCAACGAGTCCGACATGGTGCTGATGCCTGACACCAGCACGGCCATGATTGACCCGTTCTTTCAGCAGACCACGCTGGCGGTGATGTGTGACATCCTGGACCCTATCACGGGCCAGGCTTACAATCGCGACCCACGCACGACGGCCAAGAAGGCCGAAGCCTATGTGAAGTCGAGCGGCGTGGGTGACACAGTGTTCTTCGGACCTGAAGCCGAGTTCTTCGTGTTCGATGACGTGCGTTGGTCCACCGAGCCTCACAAGACCGGATACAGCTTCGATTCCACCGAACTGCCGATCAACACCGACAAGGAATACCCGATGGGCAATATGGGCCACCGCCCTGGCCCGAAGGGCGGCTATTTCCCGGTTCCTCCGGTGGATTCCGAGCAGGACATGCGCTCCGAGATGCTCTCCGTTATGGCTGACATCGGCCTTGATCCGGAAAAGCATCACCACGAAGTGGCACCAGCCCAGCACGAACTCGGGCTGAAATTCTCGACGCTGACCACGATGGCTGACCGCCTGCAGCTTTACAAATATGTGATCCACAATGTGGCCGCATCCTATGGCAAAACGGCAACCTTCATGCCCAAGCCGATGTTTGCAGACAATGGTTCCGGCATGCACGTCCACCAGTCCATCTGGTCGAATGGCAGCCCGCTCTTCGCAGGCGACCAGTATGCTGGCCTGTCTGAGACATGCCTTTATTATATCGGCGGCGTCATCAAGCACGCTCGCGCACTGAACGCCCTGACCAACCCGTCGACGAACAGCTACAAGCGCCTCGTTCCGGGCTATGAAGCGCCCGTCATGCTCGCCTATTCTGCGCGCAACCGGTCCGCATCGATCCGGATTCCGTTCGGTTCCAACCCGAAGGCCAAGCGCATCGAAACGCGCTTCCCGGACCCGACGGCCAACCCATACCTTGCCTTCGCAGCCCTGCTCATGGCTGGCCTCGACGGCATCGAAAACAAGATCCATCCGGGCGATGCCATGGACAAGGACCTCTACGATCTGCCGCCTGAAGAGGCGAAATCGATCCCGCAAGTGTGCGGCTCACTGCGAGAAGCGCTTGCAGCGCTCGATGCAGACCGTAAGTTCCTTACCAAGGGCGGCGTGTTCGATGACGATCAGATCGATGCTTATATCGAGCTGAAAATGGAAGAGAACATGCGCTATGAACTCCACCCCCATCCGGTGGAATTCGACATGTACTACAAGGTGTAGGGGCCTGTTCTCTCTCTCCTCTAATCCTTGTAGAGGCCGGTATCGCAAGGTACCGGCCTCTTCTTTATCCGGCTTTGGAATCTCACAGAAAACCGAACCACACTCGGCAGAAGAGCCACGAGCGGCTTCCGAACGTCCAGGACTGGGCCTATAGCTGCTTTTTCCTTGGTATCAATTGTTCAGATCTGAAATCAAAAACGCCCCGACCATTTGGACGGGGCGTCTGAATATTGGATCTGTATTGAAGTCAGCCCGCTTCAGGCTGACTTTTCTTGGCGTGGACGTAGAGCGGCTCGGCATTGCCCTCCACCACTTCGCCATTGATCACGACCTCTTCCACACCGCGCAGGTTTGGCAGTTCGAACATCGTGTCGAGCAGAATGCCCTCCATGATCGACCGCAGCCCGCGCGCCCCGGTTTTCCGGGCAATGGCCCGTCGTGCAACAGCGATCAGAGCCTCTGGCGTGAAGTTCAATTCGACACTCTCCATGTCGAAGAGCTTCTGGTACTGTTTCAGCAGAGCGTTCTTCGGCTCCGTGAGAATCTTGATCAGGGCTTCCTCGTCGAGGTCTTCGAGCGTCGCAATGACAGGCAGGCGCCCGATGAATTCCGGGATGAGGCCGAAGCGCTGAAGGTCTTCCGGCTCTGTATTGCGCAGGATTTCGCCCACGCCGCGCTCTTCCGATTCCTTGAGCGAAGCACCGAAGCCGATCGAAGCCCCCTCGCCCCGTGAGGCGATGATCTTGTCGAGGCCGGCAAAGGCTCCGCCACAGATGAACAGGATATTGGTCGTATCCACTTGCAGAAATTCCTGCTGTGGATGCTTACGCCCGCCCTGAGGCGGCACAGCAGCGACCGTGCCTTCCATGATCTTGAGAAGCGCCTGCTGGACGCCTTCTCCAGAAACATCACGCGTAATGGACGGATTGTCGGACTTGCGGGAGATTTTGTCGATTTCGTCGATATAGACGATGCCGCGCTGGGCGCGTTCAACATTGTAATCGGCCGACTGAAGCAACTTCAGGACAATGTTCTCAACATCCTCACCAACATAGCCAGCTTCAGTGAGCGTGGTCGCGTCCGCCATGGTGAACGGCACGTCGAGAATGCGGGCCAATGTCTGCGCAAGAAGTGTCTTCCCGCAACCCGTCGGACCGACGAGGAGGATGTTCGACTTGGAAAGCTCCACACCATCCGTTTTCCCGGCATGGGACAGGCGTTTGTAATGGTTGTGAACGGCCACAGAGAGAATACGCTTGGCGTGAACCTGGCCAATGACATAGTCATCCAGCACATCGCAGATTTCCTGAGGTGTCGGGACGCCTTCACGAGAGCGGACCATGGAGGTCTTGTTCTCTTCGCGAATGATATCCATGCAAAGTTCAACGCATTCATCACAGATGAACACGGTCGGGCCGGCAATCAGCTTCTTCACTTCATGCTGGCTTTTTCCACAGAACGAACAATAGAGTGTGTTCTTGGAATCGCCTGAGCCATTTTGTTTAGTCATGCCGTCCTCAATGCCGGGTAAGGCTTAATTTCGTCTTTAAGACGTCGTGCTCGGTCTACTATTAAGACAATAGGGTTATCAACCTGCCCTGCAAGAGGCAGGCCGCACTGACAAGGGAGAGGGTCCCTATTTATCATCCTCGGCCGTCCGGCGCTCAAAGACCTTGTCAACAATGCCAAATTCCTTGGCTTCTTCTGCGGTCAGGAACGTGTCCCGATCCAGCTTGCGTTCAATTACATCATACTCCTGCCCGGTATGGCGGACATAGATATTGTTCAGTCGTCGCTTCAGCTCGATGATTTCCTCGGCATGGCGCTCAATATCTGTTGCAACGCCAGAGTAGCCGCCCGATGGCTGGTGGAGCATGACGCGTGCATTTGGCAGCGCGATCCGCATACCCTTTTCACCGGCGGCCAGAAGAAGCGATCCCATAGAGGCCGCCTGGCCGATACATACGGTGGAAATGGGGCAGCGGATATACTGCATCGTGTCGTAGATCGCGAGGCCGGACGAAACATAGCCGCCCGGGCTGTTGATATACATCGCAATGTCTTTCTTCGGGTTTTCCGACTCGAGGAAAAGGAGCTGGGACGTGATCAGCGCTGCCATGCTGTCATCAATGCCACCCGTCACGAAGATGATCCGCTCTTTCAGCAGGCGCGAGAAAATATCGAAAGCTCGCTCGCCGCGGCTCGTCTGCTCCACGACCATGGGAACAAGGTTGAGCGCTGTCTGGAAAGAAGTCGTCATGAATCGTGCCTTGATGGTTTCTCGAAGGAATCTTTACTGCACAGGAGTGGCAGAGAGACGTATATTTGTCCACGTATCCCTCACTGCAAGAGGTATTCCGCTGTGGAAACAGTTAGCGAAATGGCCACTCAGGGGAACCACTCGGGTATTCGGCATCAGGATCGCGCATGAAAGCGAGATAATCGGCATGCACGTTTTCGGCCTGAAGGTCGCGCAGGAGCATGTGATAGCCTTGCGGATAGTACACTGTCCGAACCTGAGGCGGCAGAATTCTGGCCGTCCGTTTCATGCCATTCGGGGGGATGACGTAGTCATTGGCACCGTAGGAAATTAGCACCGGCAAATCGGCAGGAAGGTTCCCTGCCCTGTCATGGGCTGTCTCCATCAATGAGACCACACCATACACTTGGTCGATTCTGTTTTCGCGCAGCATGAGCGGGTTGGCCCAGGTTTCCCGGAGCATGTCGATATTGTCGCTGGGTTCAATCCGGACGAAACGGGCCGGAGGCCGAACGATCCATCCGGGATTGGTGTGGGCCGACATCCAGAGGCTTGCTCGGTAAAGCGGGTTCATGGCACCCCAGCCACGCAGGCCGGGCCCGGATGCGATCAGCCGGTCCGCGTCTGGCGGGGCGTCCGATCCAAACGCCGATATCGCCACGGCAGCCCCCATCGAAATGCCGACAACAGTGAGAGTTGCGTTCGGGTGTCTGCGGCGCGCCACCGCAACCGCCGTGCGCAAATCTTCGCGCATCAGTTCCTCATCCGGCCAAAGCCCCCTGCCCGGGGACCGGCCAAAGCCTCTTTGATCATAAGCGTACGTCGTTACGCCATGGGCCGCCCAATAGGGCGCAGCCATGTGAAACGCATTTGCGAAATCATTCATGCCATGCAGACCCACCACCACATGCTCTGGTTCTTCTACGCCTTCGGTTGGCCACACTGTCAGACCAAGCTCTGCCCCATCCCTCGCGATGAAAAGATCCCGGTCTGGCAGAAATTGCGGTACCGTCACCTGTGCGCCGGTCAGCGCCCCTGTCGTCACAGGATGCACACACCCTGAAAGCAGGAATACCGCATAGAACAGGAAGAGCCCGCCAAGCGCCCATGAGCCACGCTGAGCGAGATGAAAGACTCTCCTTTTTCGACCGATCATTTGTGATTTCGTCAAACCGCGCTTCTCCAAGCCAACGTCGTGTGATTAATTGCTCACTTATGCTTTTTTTCCAATATCCTGCCGTCTCGGTCAAGCCGGAGTTTCATTGATCGATTTCCTTATGCCTCTGGACAGATCGCCCCATTTGAACGGAAATTAGAAACCTCATGGAGGAGGCTAGCGCCGTGCCGATATCCCGTATCATTGAGCCCCGAATGCACGACCTCGGAGGCGGTTTCGTTGTCCGGCGTGTCTTGCCGTTTCACGCGCATCGATCTGTTGGGCCGTTCGTATTCTTCGATCATTTTGGTCCTGTGGAATTCGATCCAGGTGCGAGCTTCAATGTTCTTCCGCATCCGCATATCGGGTTATCGACTGTGACGTTCCTGTTCGATGGCGCAATCCGGCATCGGGATTCCCTGGGCAATGATCTGGTAATCGAGCCCGATGCGGTCAACTGGATGACTGCCGGGCGGGGCATTGTCCATTCCGAGCGTACGCCTGACTCGCATCGCAAACATGGCCAGCTCATGCACGGACTACAGACATGGGTGGCCCTTCCACGCGATGAGGAGGATTGCCCGCCGGCCTTTATTCACCACCCTGCCGACACTCTACCCGCCTTCAGTGTGGGCGATGTCAGAGTGAAAGTGCTGGCCGGGTCCGCCTGGGGGCATAACTCTCCCGTGTCGTTTCCGTGGCCAATCCTGTACCTCGCGCTCGAAGTCGACTCCGAAGCCGATATCATTCTCCCTGCGGAGATGGCAATTGAACGCGCTTTGTATGTGGTGACAGGACGCGCGCAAATCGGTGACTCTATGGTGACCGAAGGGCGCATGGCTGTGCTGGGGTCCGATTTGGATGTGACCGTCAAATTGGCTGGAGGCACCAAGGCGATGATCTGCGGGGGAGCCCCTATGGATTCGCCGCGCAAGATGGATTGGAACTTCGTGTCGAGCGACAGCGCCAAGATTGAACAGGCCAAAGCCGACTGGACGGCGGCCATGAACGGTGGAGGCTCGGCGAGATTTCCCCTTGTTCCGGGGGATGAGGAAGAGTGGATTCCCATTCCCTCCTGATTTCAGGCACAGAATTCTAGTGACGCCCTTCCTTGCCGATTGGTAAGGCTCGTGCCAGATCATGACCAACCATAGCCTTTGACGGGAAATACAGAATGAAGCGACTACTCATATCGGCATCTGTCCTGACGCTTGCGGCATGCGGCGCGCAGGAGCCCACTATCGAAACACCGGCAGCACCGGAACCAGAGGCGGCAACTGAGTTGCTCATGCCCCTGCCCGAACAAACCAGCGCGGACATCACGGCCGAAGATCTGGCCGTGCGTATCAAGACGCTTGCCGATGATACATTTGAGGGCCGAGGCCCCGGTACGCCAGCGGGCGAAGCATCTGCTGATTGGATCGCCGCCGAGATGAGCCGAATCGGCCTGGAGCCTGCCGGCGACAATGGCAGCTTTTTTCAGACTGTGGAGATGGTGAACCAGACGGTCGACACCGATGCCTCGTTCTTCCAGCTGACCACGCCGGATGGCACCGAACTGCCCATGACCCCCAAGGAAGATGTGGTCTTCTGGACCAAGCGCCAGAACACGAATGAACTCGCATTCGATCCAACGGATGTCGTGTTTGTCGGCTATGGCTCTGTCGCGCCGGAATATGACTGGGACGATTATGCCGGTCAGGATTATGCGGGCAAGACCGTCGTCATGCTGGTCAATGATCCAGGCTTTGCGACGGGCGACCCGGAACTCTTCAACGGTAAATCCATGACCTATTACGGCCGTTGGACCTACAAGTACGAGGAAGCCGCCCGCCAAGGCGCGACCGCAGCAATTGTGATTCACGAAACCGAGCCGGCTTCATATGGTTGGGACGTTGTTTCCAATTCCTGGAGCGGCGCACAATCTGATCTCGTTCGCGCCGATGGTGGCGCTGAGCGCACCATGCTTGAGGGCTGGATTACACGCGACACGGCAGAGGCCCTGTTTGCCAGCGCAGGACTGGATCTGGAAACGCTGAAACAGCAGGCAAAGTCCAACGACTTCCAGCCTGTGGCGCTTGAGGGCGTGAAAGCCAGCGGAAAGATTTCGCAGACCATCGACCAGCTTGAGAGCCGCAATGTGGTGGGCCGCCTGCCCGGCAAAACGACCCCCGATGAATACATGCTGTACACGGCGCACTGGGATCATCTCGGCAAGAAGTCCGAAGAGAAGACCGGCGCACCCGGCGAGGATTTCTATCAGGACCAGATCTTCAATGGCGCGGTTGATAATGCGACGGGCTCTGCTGCCCTGCTTGAAATCGCGGAAGCCATGGCTTCGGAAGAGCTGGAGCGGTCCGCCCTCTTCCTGTCGGTGACCCTTGAGGAATCCGGCCTGCTCGGATCTGCCTATTACGCAGAGAACCCGCTCGTACCGCACAGTCAGATCGTTGCCGGGATCAACATGGACGGCGCACTGCCAATCGGCCGTACGAAGGACATGGTTATTGTCGGATATGGTGCCTCTGAACTTGAAGACATGTTGAAGGACGTGCTCGACGAGCAAGGCCGTGTCATCAAGCCGGACGCCAAGCCTGAAGCTGGCTATTTCTATCGCTCCGATCACATCTCTCTCGCCAAGAAAGGTGTGCCAATGCTGTATGCGGATGGCGGGCAGGACAAGGTCGATGGGGGCGTGGCGGCCGGCAAGGCGGCAGCAGCCGTGTACACAGCCGAGCGCTACCACAAGCCGATGGACGAGTATTCCGAAGACTGGGACCTCTCCGGGTTCACCGAAGACATCCAGGCTCTCTACGAAGTCGGGCTGAAGATCGCCCAATCGGATGAGTGGCCCACTTGGTACGAGGGCAATGAATTCGAAGCCGCTCGCAAGAAAAGCCTCGAACAGAACTAATTGATTTGTCCCCGCCTCACCGGCGGGGACTTTTTCTTCACGGGACTGACCTGACAAATGCTTTCCTATCAACATGGGTATCATGCGGGCAATCGCGCGGACGTTCTGAAGCATGCGGTGCTCCATTCGGTCTGTCGGCACCTGACGGAACGAAATGACCGTATTCTGTATGTAGAAACACATTCGGGACGCGGTCGGTATGATCTTGAAGGTCCACAGGCCCGAAAGGGAGACGAGGCCAGCGACGGTATCCTGTCGATGTTGGATGGCCGGGCACCGAAACCGCTGCGCCCATGGGTCGAATTCATCGAGGAAAATGGCATCAACGACTACCCCGGCTCACCGGCGCACGCTCAAGCGCTCCTGCCGGCGGATACGCGCTACATCCTGTTCGAGAAGCACCCTGCCGAACATGAAGCCCTCAGCAAGGCTGTCGGAGATGACGACCGCATCCAGGTCAAGAAAGCGGATGGGTATGCCAGCGCACTGAAACTGTCGCCACGTAGCGGCGAAACCATGGTGTGCCTGGTCGATCCGAGCTACGAGACGAGCCGCGACATCGACGCGCTTGCTCTCTGGACTCCCAAAGCGCTCAAACGTTGGCCGAAGGCTGTGCTGATGCTCTGGCTTCCTCTCTTTCGAGACGGTCGGGAAAGCGAATTTGGCGAATACCTGACCACACTCGGGAATTGCAGGGTCTATGGCGCGCGCTGGCCAGTGGATGCATTGCAGGAAACCGCGCTTGAAGGGTCCGCTATGGTTGTCTTCAATGGACCCCAAGCTGCGGATGCCGACTGCGCTTCGGTTGCCTCGGCCTTGCAATCCTGGTGGTCGGACAAGCCGCTTGGAGCGTGAAGGGACATGACGGCCAACCTGCTTCTGATTGGCGGTGGGCATGCTCACGTCACGGCGCTGCGTTGGCTCCAGAAGCACCCCTGCCCGGACGTCTCCATCACGCTGATCAATCCCAGAGCCTATGCCGTCTATAGCGGCATGGTGCCGGGCTTCGTTGCGGGACACTTCAGCCGGAGTGAAGTGGAGATAGATCTGGGCCGACTTTGTACCGACTCAGGCGCGGACATCATCCATGACTTCATCATCGACCTCGATCCAATCCGTAAACGCGCTATGGGGCAGTCTGGAAAGACTTACAGCTATGATCTTTCCTCCATTGATGTTGGGATTGTGTCTGCGCCTCTGAGCATGTGCGACAGCAAGATGGATCTGACTGTTAAGCCCATGTCACCCTTTGTTGAGGCGTGGGCCCAGGTTTCAGAAAACCTCTCCGGCGGCGTTGCGATTGTTGGCGGCGGGCTCGGGGGCGTGGAACTCGCTTTTGCAGTCCGGCATAAGATGCGATCCAGTGGCCTTCCTGATAGGGTTCCGGTATCACTTGTAGACCAGTCGACAATACTCTCAGCCAGCAGCCCCTCGCTAAGGCGTACCTTGCGCCAACGACTGAACGCCGCCAGTGTAGATATCCTGGAAGACACCGAAGTGCGCGGTCACCATGATGGACAACTGGAACTGGCATCCGGCCGATCCCTCACCGCTCAGCTGATCTTATGGACCGTAGGCGGACGTGCCCATGACTGGCTCGCCGAGTCTGGGCTCAAGGCCAGGAATGGATTTCCTGTTGTCACAGCATCTCTGCAGTCAATATCCCACCCTGATATCTTCATTGCGGGTGATGCGGCTTCCCTTCCTGACATGCGGGTCCCTAAAGCGGGTGTCTATGCGGTCCGCCAGGGTCCAATACTGATGCAGAATATGATCGCAAAATCTCAAGGCGCGCCATTGCAGGATTTCACTCCGCAGAAAGATTACCTCAAGCTGGTCAGTCTGGGAAAACGGGCGGCGATAGCCGAAAAATCGGGCCTGACGGTTCAACTGCCCGGACTGTGGGGGCTCAAGACCTGGATCGACCGGTGTTTCGTTCAGGATTGATGGGAAATCGCCCCGGCAGACCGCGCGGCGGCCTCTTCGAGAATAACTCCCGCCGCAATCTCGCTGGCGTCCCGATCGCCCTCTTTCATGCGCTCTAGCGCTTTTCGTTGACGGTTAAGCTGCGCGGCGAGTTCGGTCGGATTGTCCAACCAGTTTTTTGCTTTGGCTGCGATGGCATCTGCCTGGTGCCGGGTCTGGACAAATTCCGGCACGATCTCCTGATCATCGCTGACAATGTTGAGCAGGGTAATATGCGTCTTGCTATAAAGCAGACCACGCGCGAGCGCCCACGTGATCCAGCCCGTCTTGTAGGCAACGATCATCGGCGTGTCCTGCATCGCAAGTTCGGTCGTGACTGTGCCGGAACAGGCGAGCGCAAGGTCTGCTGCCGCCATCGCATCGTAACGGATACCCGCATCACTGGAGACAAGTGCCCAATCGCTGAGACCAGGAAAAGCATCAGCGAACTGTGACGCCACATTCGAGGCGGGCATGAAAACAATGTTGAGGCTTGAGTCGTTCGACTTCAATTTTCTGGCCGCCTCCACCAATTCTGGGGCGACGCGTTTTATTTCGCTTGGTCGGCTCCCCGGCAAGACCAACACAATCTTGTCTGTGGCTGGTATATGATGGGTTTGCCGAAAGCCGGCTGCATCGCCCTGTACATGGCGGGAAATCGCCGGGTTGCCGATGACCGTAGTCTTCAATCCGAACGGCTCGTAGAACGGCACTTCGAGATCGTGAATGCACAATATATGGTCAACCACCGAGGCCAGCGTCTTGGCCCGGCCAGGCCGCGTGGCCCAGACTTGCGGGCCAACGAGTTTGACCAGACGGATGTCAGGCGCTTGCAGGCGGACACGCTGCGCCACTCGCAACATGAAGCCCCAGGAATCCACCAGGACGACGACGTCCGGCTTATCCGCGATGATGGCAGCGGCCGCCGCGTCTGCCAGCCGCACAACATCTCCATAGGCTTTCAGGCCCTCGAAGAACCCCAGGATCGACAAGGGGCTGATATCAATCGCAGACTTGATCCCGACAGATGCCAGCTCGCTTCCGCCAATTCCTGAGATATGTGCATCCGGCAAGCGCTTGCGAATATCTTCGACCACTTCCCTCGCCAGCAAGTCACCGGAAGGTTCAGCAGCAACCATGTAGATACGGGGCGTGGTCACTCCCCTATCTCCGGTTCGAAGCCGTAGATGAAAATCCCGAGCTCTTCAGCCCGTTCGATCATCTTGCGCCGATTGAGCAGCAGCGCGCCGCCCGCCTCAACCGCAAGACCAGCCAAACCTGCAGCCGCGACTTTCTCCACCGTCGAGACGCCGGTCGTCGGCAAATCGATCCGTAATTCCTGGCCCGGCTTCGGACGCTTGACGAGCACACCTTTGCGGCTGCCGGCAGTGCCGCGTATTTCCTCTGGGAGCCCCGCACAGCGATCCAGCATCGCATCCGTGCCCTCCTGGGCTTCGACAGCCAGGACAAGACCGTTGCAGACGACGGCGCCCTGTCCAATATCGAGCGCGCCGGCCGCGGAGGCTACGCGCGCGGCATGCTCGATGTCATGCATCTCTTCTTCGGTGGGGTGCGAGCCGGCAATTACGCCTTCTGGTGCTAGCAACTGACTATGCACCTCATGGCTGCCAAGCACTTTGAAGCCCTGCTTCTCGAATTCTTTCACCAAGACCCGGAGCAGCGCATCATCTCCCTTCTTGGCAGCCGACAGAACCTTGGGAAGCAGGGTTACACCCTTCACATCCAGCTTCAGGTTCCCGAAATCAGGCCGCTTGACGATGCCGGCAAAGACCACTTCCTCGCATCCTGCCGATTTGAGCTTCTTGAGGATACCCCCAACTTCGCCAAGGCCCACCAGATCACCGGGAAACTTTGCCAGAGCCGGGTCGTCAAACCCTTTCAGCCGAAGCACATAGGCCCCCTGCCCGGTCTCGACGGCATTCTCTGCAATAGCGACCGGAAGGTCCCCCAAGCCTGCGATGATACCGAGTGGAGCCATGATGTCCTCAGGCGGGTTTGCAGATCGGGCGGTCACCTTCACGGATGAAGGTGATGATTTCCATGGCCAGCGAATTTTCGGCATAATCCTGCGTAGCCTGATCTAGTCGGTCCTTGAACAAGCCTTCGCCAAGGAAGATTGCCTTATAGGCAGCTCGAATGTCCCGGATATCGGCCTTGGAGAATCCGCGACGCTTCAGACCCACCATATTCAGACCCGCCAGCTTGGCGTGATTGCCGACCACGGACCCGAATGGGATGACGTCTTCCACTACGATGGCACCGCCCCCGATGAACGCATTCCGTCCGATCCGGGAAAATTGGTGCACCGCGGCCAGGCCGCCAAACCAGACATTGTCCCCTACGGTGATATGACCAGCCAAGGAGACATTGTTAGCCATGACGACATTGTTGCCGATATGATTGTCGTGCGCGATATGCGCGCCAATCATGACAAAGCAATTGTCCCCAATCGTCGTGAGACCGCCGAACTTCGGCATGCCGGAATGCGCTGTCGTATGCTCGCGGAATACGCACTTCTCACCCACGACCAACCGGGAGTCCGGCGTAGTCTCAAAGCCGATGACTTGGGGTACCCCGCCCAATACTGCATGCGGGTGCAATGTGCAGCCCGTACCGAGTTCGGTGTAGCCGGTGACAACCGCATGAGACATGAGAACACAATTGTCCCCAATCTGCACATGCGAGCCGACATGACAGAACGGGCCAATAGACACGCCTTCTCCGAGAACGGCGCCGTCCTCGACAAATGAGGTGGGATGAATCTGTGTGGACATGAGTTTCCAGCAGGTTGCGGACGGCCGCGCGCCGACTATCCCTTTTTCTTAGGGTTTGCGTTCTTCTGCAACCAAGCGATTTCACGCATCCATTGGCGGAGCGGCTTGGCAGGTGTTCCGCCCCAGGTTTCGCCATCCTCGATATTGCGAAACAGACCTGAGGAAGCGGCAAGCGACACGCCCTCTCCGACCCTTACATGGTCGGCAATACCAACGCGTCCGCCCAGCATAGAGCCATCGCCAATCTGGACAGATCCCGAAATGCCGCCAAACGCCGCCATGAGCACAGACCGCCCCAGCACCACATTGTGCGCGATCTGGCACAGATTATCGATCCGGGTTCGTTCCCCGAGGATCGTGTCATCAAAGGCGCCGCGGTCGATACAGGAATTTGCACCGACCGTGACATGGTCCTGCAGGATTACGCGGCCATAATGCGGCGCATCTTCTGCGCCATTGGGGCCGGGCATGACCCCGAAGCCGGCTTCTCCGATACGAGCACCTGACAACAATCTTACATGATCGCCAATAAGCGCGCAGAAGACGCTTGCGCCGGGTCCGATGGTGCAATTGCGGCCAATCTGGACACCCGGGCCGATTACGGCATTTGCACTGATGATCGTTCCAGCGCCGATGACGGCACCCGGTGCGATCACGGCGCCGGGCGCGATTTTTGCCGTCTCATCAATTGTCGCATCGGAAGATATTGCGTCTCCACCATGCCAATCGAGCTGTCGCGAACGAAACAGTTTGGCCGCAGCCAAGCCATGAACATGGCGCGGGAATTTCGAAACAATATAGGGAATCCCCTCGGGAACATGCGCGATGTTGGCAGTGTTCACAACGAGGGCGGAGATATCCGAGCTGACGTCAATGGGAGATTTCCCCTCCCCGTCCAGAAATCCGAGGTCTCCCCGGCGGCCATTTACCGCCGAGGAGATCCCTGTAAGTTCCAGGTCGCCGTCTCCATGGAGATCAGACCCGGTCTGGCTGGCCAGTTCGCCAAGTGAGAGAGCTCCCAAAGGCGCAAAGAAACGGACGTCTACTGGCACGATAGCCTCGAACTATTGAGCAGGCTGGTCAGGAATACGCTTGCGAACAACCGCGAGGGTCGGGGTTGCTGCATCCAGCTTGCTGATCACCAGCGCTGAGACGTCAACCGAATCCACACCGTAGATGATCGCGCTTTTCGACAGGACGACCTGAGCGTTCTTCTCACGCACGACTTCCAGCAGGACCGGCTCAAGCGCCTTGTTGAAATCAACAAGTGCCTGACGCTCGGTCAGGGAAAACTCGTTTGCAGCTTTCTGGCGAGCCTTGCCGAAATCGCTGGCTTTCTTGTCATAGGCATTCAGCTTGGCAACCAGGGCGGCGTCCGCAGCAACCTGCTCGCGCGTCTTGCCCTGCAGTTCCGTGTTCAGGGTCTTGCCTTCGGTTTCAAGCGACGTCTTGGTCGGTGTCAGCTCATTGTTGATCTGGGATTCAATGTTCTGGAGTTTGGTCTGGATATCCTTGCCAGCCTTGCTGTCACGCAGGATCTTCGCTTCGTCGATCGTGATGACGGTCGTGCCTTGCGCAAACGAAGCGGGAGCGACAACTGCAACAGCTGCAATCGACACCACCATGGCGAGGAAGAAATTCTTGAGTCGGGACATTCTAGTCTCCTGTCTTTCGGCTTGAAATTTAGAATCTGGTTGAGGTCGAGAACCGGAACGTCTCTGTCCGGTCATAGTCTTCCCGTCTGAGAATTTGGGAGAAGTCGAAACGGATGGGTCCAAACGGGGAATCCCAGAACACGCTTAGACCAGCAGAGGCACGCATCGACGCAGCCGTCTTGGTCAGCCGGACTGCCGGCAACCCGGTTGAAGTATCGGTGAAATAGATCGTCGGCCCGACGTCTGGTCCGCGTAGCGAGCCTAGCGCTCCGGCCTCGGCGAATAGCGCGCTCCGGATACCGTATTCCTCCGGGAGGAAGTTCGGAAGGCTCAGCTCGAATGTGCTCTGATAGTACACGTTCCCGCCTTGGGAATTCAACCGGCGGGTCTGCACGACTTCGCCCGTCTCCGGATCGACGACACGTACAATCTCTCTTGGTCCGATGCCCGCCACGTCAAATCCACGGAACGTGCTACCGCCGCGGAAGAAGCGGTTGTTGATCCGAACCCCCTGATTATCTTCCAGCGGGAAAACATAACCGCCCGAGAGCCGGAGACTTGCAATCACATCGCGCCAGATGCCCCGATACAACGTCGCGCTGGACTCTGTGCGTAGATATTTCACATCACCGCCGATGCCCGCGAGGTCCTGACTGAACCGGAAGTCAAAACCGCGTGATGGCGTGATCGGATCATTTGTCCGGTCCCAGAAGAAATTATACCCGAGGATCGAAGAGAGATCGCTTCGCTCGGCACGGCAGATGGGGTCTCTCAGAACATAGTCGCGCGAACATTGGTCCACGACTCGTTGCCCCGCACCGGCATCGCCCTCTTCAACGAGACGGTAGCGGTCATCCGTCAAATCTGTCGGGGTGTCGGCCCCTTCGATCTGAATCCGGTCGTTAACGAAGAAGCCGTTTTCATCAATGATGTAATTGCGGTCGAGGACATTCACTTCATCCGTCTGGAGTCGGTAGCTCAGCCCAAGCTGCATCCGCTCTGTCAGCGGGAAGCCAAGCCGGACACCGGCACCAATGGTTTCACTGCTAAAGCCGGAATAGTCTTCATAGTCCTGACGCGTGGCGTACGCATCAATTCCGCCGGAGAGGTTACGGTCGAACAGTCTCGGCTCGGTGAAGCGGAAATCGAGGATCTGCTGGCGGCTTGAGGCCGACACGCGCGCGACAACAGACTGGCCGCGGCCCCTCAAATTGCGCTGCGAGGCACTGACATCCAGCAGGTAAGCGTCCACCGACGAGAAGCCGGCCGCAAAGGAAAGTTCGCCTGTCGGCTGTTCCTCGACCTTGATGTCGACGATTGTACGGTCTGGATCTTCGGAGGGCGTCTCGACAACTTCGACATTTTTGAAATAGCCAAGCGCCCGAACGCGGTTCTTGGAACGATCCAGCAGAATACGGTTGAAGGCGTCACCTTCGGAGATACGCAATTCGCGGCGAATGACGCGGTCGAGTGTCTGCGTGTTGCCGACAATATTGATCCGGTCGATATAGACACGCGGGCCTTCATCCACAGCGAAGGTGACATCAATCAGGCCCGTCTCGGGATTAACGTCCAGCTGTGGGCGGACATCGACGAAGGCATACCCTGCGATACCGGCCGCATAGGTCAGAGAGTCGATCGTGTCCTCGATTGAATCGCCCCGGAACAGGGAATTCGATTCAATCGGCACGGCGCGGCGCAGAGCCTCAGCGTTCAGCTTCTCGAGCGCGGTTTCCACCTTCACTTCGCCGAAATAGTACTGACGTCCCTCATCCACCGTCATGGTGATGTAGAAGTCTTTCTGGTCTGGCGTCAGTTCAGCCACCGCCGAGGTCACGCGAAAATCATAATAGCCATTGTTCTGATAGAACTGGCGCAACAGGTCGCGGTCATATTCCAGACGGCCCGGATCATAATTGTCGTTCGAACTGAAGAACCGCCAGAGGCGCGATTGCCGGGTGACAATCTCGCTGCGCAAACGGGAATCCGAATAGGCTTGGTTGCCGATGAAATTGATTGCCCGCACACCAGTGACAGGACCTTCGGTGATTTCGAAAATCAGGTCTACACGGTTCTGTTCAAGCGGCTTGTATTGCGGTTCGACCTTGGCGGCGAACCGACCTGACTGCCGGTAGAGTTCCAGAATGCGCTGGACGTCCGATTGGACCCGCGCAGCTGTGAAGATTCCGCGGGGAGCCGCCTGGATGTCTTCCTTCAGCTTGTCGTCCTTCAGGGCGCTGTTGCCCTCGAACACGACACGGTTGATGATCGGGTTCTCGACCACGCGCACGACCAGATTGTCGTCGACACGGTCAATGGACACATCTGCGAACAAGTTGGTTGCAAAGAGCGTTTTCAGGGACAGGTCGATCCGGTCAGGATCAAAGGCATCGCCCGGCTCGACGAGAAGGTAGGATTGAACCGTCCGCGCCTCGATCCGCTGGTTGCCTTCGACAAGGATGGACCGGATCGTGCCGCCATAGCGGCTGTCTTCCTGTGCATCGGCAGTGCCCATGGGAACAAGCGCGGTGTTCACAGCCAGAACGCTGCTCGCCATCATGGTTGCTGCAAGAAACTTACGCATCGTCGACACACTCTCTGGTTAATTTTGGCGGGCGGTTCAGCCGCCTCTCGCTCCGAACAGGCCTGTCTCGATGATATCACCCCAGGTGATCACCACGACCATTCCCAATAACAGGATCAACCCGAATGTCAGGGCCACCTCCTGCACTTTTTGCGGCATTTCCCTGCCGACGATGGCCTCGTATGCATTAAATACAAGGTGTCCGCCATCCAGAACCGGCAGCGGAAGGAGATTGAAAAACCCAACGCCCACAGAGATCGCGGCGCAAATACTGGCGAGCATCCAGAAGAGGAGTTCCAGTTTTTGGCCGGTCGTGGCCTGTTCCTGATTCCAGACCTGGTTAACCGCCCGGCGGGAGATATCTCCGATCCCGACCGGGCCAGTCATCGCATGCATGGACATCTTACCCGTAACGATTCGGGTGAGCATGGTGACCGTTCGATCGATTGTGGCACCCGTCTCGATAACGCCCTGCCCGACCGCTTCGATCGGATTGTACGTAATGTGCTCTCCATACGACACGGCTCCGATCATTACTCCGATGGTCGCTTGGGGTACCCTTTGGCCGAAATCATTTTCGCGGACGACCTCGTCCGGCGTCACGACCAGGGTTTGTTCGGAATCGCTTCTCTGAACCAGGAAATCGATGGGCTCATTCGGATTAAGAATGATTTCGATCAACACTTCGGAGGAATCGCTGACTGTTTTGCCATTCACCGACAGGATCACATCACCTGCCTGCATACCGGCCTCGGCAGCCGCGCCATGCGGGCTCACATCAGCGATGCCGACTTTCATGTTCGGCCGTCCATGAACCCCAATAATCAGCGCGAATATCAAGGTCGAGAGAATGAAGTTTGCAAATGGTCCGGCCAGGCTGACGAGCGAACGTTGGCCGACGCCAAGGTCAGGATAGGCTTTACCAATTGGCCCTTGCTCAATCTTGCCGACATCTCCGGCCATCTGGCTTTCGCCGACAAACTTCACGAATCCGCCGAGCGGAATCCAGTTCACCCGCCAGCGTGTGCCGTGCTTGTCGGTTCTTTCAAAGATCGGCTTCCCGAAGCCCACGGAAAAGGATTCGACGGCCGCGCCGAACCACCGGCCAACGATATAATGGCCATATTCATGTACGATAACCACGATGCCCATCATGAAAATCAGGCAAAATAGAAACAGTGGCCCCTGGCTGAGCACATCACCCAAAACGTTATCCTCCCGTACGACGCTCGGTCTTCTCTAGAACGTCGCGTGCCGTTTCTCGACTGAAACGGTCCAGAAAAGCAATCTCTTCCAGAGTATCACAGGCGATTCCGTGCATATTTCCTGAAAAATAGCGGTTCAACGTCTCTTCCACGATCCAACTTATGTCTAGAAATCCGCATTGACCCGCAATAAATGCAGAAACAGCCAGTTCATTAGCACAATTTAATATCGTCGTGGCCTGAACCCCTTGGGCATACGCCTGCCGTGCCAGACGAATAGCGGGAAACCGGGTTTCATCCACAGGTTCAAAGTCCAAATGCCCTAATTCTGTGAGATTCAGACGGTCCACAATTGTCGGAATCCGATCGGGCCAGCCGAGGGCGTAGGAAATAGGAGTTTTCATGTCCGGAGCGCCAAGTTGGGCAATAACAGACCCATCGGTAAAGTGCGCCATGCCGTGAATGATCGACTGGGGATGGATAATGATGTCGATACGCTCCCCTTCGACATCGAACAGGAACCCAGCCTCGATGAATTCGAGCGCCTTGTTCATGAGCGTCGCGCTATCAATCGAATTCTTGATGCCCATGCTCCAATTGGGATGGGCGGCCGCCTGCTTGGGGGTCGCGGTAAGCATGTCTTCGAGAGAGGCTGTCCGAAACGGACCGCCCGACGCCGTGATCGTCAACTTTTCCAAAGAGCGGCCATCTCCGAGGCATTGGAAAATGGCCGAATGTTCCGAATCTACGGGCAGAATGTTTACGCCCTTGCGACGAGCCTCGTTGAGGATCAGCTTACCGCCGCACACAATACTTTCCTTGTTCGCAATAGCGACGTGATTGCCGGCCCGGACCGCCGATATTGTAGACTTCAGACCAGCTGCCCCCACGATTGCCGCCAGCACGCGATCTGCTGGACGTGCAGCAGCTTCCGCAATCGCTGTTTCACCCGCTGCAGCCTCGACATCCGTATTGGCCAGACAAGCCTGCAACTCGGGTAGCTTTGACTCGTCTGCAATAACCGCAATTTCGGCTTTGAATTCAATCGCCTGCGCCGCTAGCGACTGAGCGTCAGATCCTGCGGCCAGAGCCACAATCTGAAAGTTCTCTGAAGTATTGTTGTTCGCATGTCGCACGACGTCCAGTGCCGACTGGCCGATCGATCCGGTCGATCCCATGATGCTGACTCGGCGAATACTCATCAGGACAATCCCAGAGCATTCGAAAGCGCCGGAAAACTCCAAAGCAACAGCGACCCGACCACGCCAACTGCGCCGAGCCCATCGACCCGGTCCAACACGCCGCCATGGCCAGGAAGCAGATTGCTGGAATCCTTGACCTTGAACCGGCGCTTGAGACCACTTTCCATCAGGTCTCCAATCTGCGCCGTGAGGGACAGGCTCATGCCGACAATGACCCACAGCACAACGCTCGCCTGCTGCAAATCAGCCGCCGCGATCCCGCAAACACCGGTAAACAGGAGCGCGCCTGTGGCGCCGCTCCACGTCTTGTTGGGGCTCTCCTGTGGCAACAGGCGCGGACCACCCATGCCCCGCCCGACAAAGTATGCCGCTGCGTCAGACGCCCAGACGAAGGACATGAAATAGAGGGCCACCGTGCGTCCGTCCCAAGGACCTTCCCGTAAGATCCAGAGCCCCGCAGCCATCGCCGTCACATACAACCAGCCTAGCATGGCAGAGGACCGGATGCGTAAGCCGCCAGCATTGGACACGAAGGCAAGGGCCAACCCGAAGCATCCAAGGAAAACGTGAAGCCAGGATATTTCCAGAGGTAAGCTCAAGCAAAAGAGTGCCGTTGCGCCGCTCAGGAGCCAGCCGCGCGGATGACCGCTCATGCCGGCCCACTCCCACGCCATGATCCCGCCAAAAAGCGCGCAGGCCACAGCGAGCCACCAGCCGCCGGACCAGACCACGAATAAGCCGGCCGGGATCAGGATGGCGGCCGTCAGAAGGCGCAGACCGAGTTGCGAGAAACGCCGTTCAGGCGGGGTCCAATCGCCCATTATGCGTCTCCCGTCGAAACAGCGCCAAAGCGGCGCTCCCTGTCGCTATAGATCGCAACCGCCTTTTCAAGCCACGTGCGGTCGAAGTCCGGCCACAACACGTCGAAGAAGACGAGTTCGCTATAGGCAACCTGCCATAGCAGGAAATTGCTCAGCCGGTATTCCCCACTGGTCCGTACCAACAAGTCCGGATCGGGCATGTCGGCTGTGTCGAGATAGGAAGCAAGCACGTCTTCGCTGACATCCTCCGGCTGGACTGCTCCCCTTGCGACATCGACGGACAGCGCCCGCACGGCTCGGGCGATTTCCTCGCGACCGCCATAGTTGAACGCAATATTGAGGACAAAATCCGAGTTTGAGGCCGTTTCGCGTTCGGCCTTCTCGACCAGCTCAGCGATATCATCCGGGAGGCCTTCACGGCGACCAATGACGTTGATCTTGACGCCTTCCTTCTTCAGCCGTCCGAGATCTTTCTTGATGAAGGTCTTCAGAAGGCCGAACAACGCATTGACCTCCGCTGCGGGGCGGCGCCAGTTCTCTGTGGAAAAGGAATAAACCGTCAGATATCGAACGCCGATCTCTCCAGCGGCTTCGACAGTCCGGCGCAGGGCTTCGACGCCGCGCTCATGACCGGCTGCCCGCGGCAAGCCACGGGCTTTCGCCCACCGACCATTCCCATCCATGATGATGGCAATGTGAGCGGGTACGCGAGATGCGCCCGCATGCGTGTCGGACGGCGCAGAGGCGTCGTCAGTCGACATCAGACCTGCATAATCTCCGCTTCTTTGGCTTTCAGTGCGTCGTCAACTTTACTTACATAGAGGTCTGTCAGTTTCTGGACCTCGTCGGACAGGGAATGATGACGGTCTTCACTGATATCCCCGTCCTTCTCCATCTTCTTGAGAGAATCCATTCCGTCGCGGCGAATGTTACGAACCGCAACGCGTGCCGCCTCAGCGTATTTGCCAGCCACTTTCTGAAGTTCGACGCGGCGTTCCTCGTTGAGTGGCGGAATGGGAATGCGCAGGTTTTGACCATCGGTAACCGGGTTCAGCCCTAGACCGGAATCGCGAATGGCGCGATCGGTCGCGCCAACGACCGTCTTGTCCCAGACATTCACTGACAGCATGCGGTTGTCGGAAACGGTCACAGAAGCAACCTGGTTCAAAGGCACGGTGGACCCATAGGCTGGAACCATGACGGAATCCAGGAGGTTCACAGATGCCCGGCCTGTTCGCAGGCCGCTGAATTCGGTGGAGAGAGACGCCAGTGCGCCTTCCATCCGGCGCTCAAGATCCTTCTTGTCATAGCTCATGACACTTACGCTCCATGATTGGTAATTGTTGTCGATGTGCCCTTCCCGTGAAGGACCTTGAGGAGAGACCCCTCTTCCTTGAGCGAGAAGACCACGATTGGGATATTGTTGTCGCGCATCAGACTCACTGCTGATGGATCCATCACACGCAAATCCTTGGCCAGCAATTCCTGATAGCCAACCTCGTCATAACGGGTCGCATTGGCGTCAAGCTTCGGGTCGGCTGTATAGACGCCGTCCACCTGCGTACCTTTCAGCAGCGCGTCGCAATTCATCTCGATTGCGCGCAGGGCAGCGCCTGTATCGGTCGTGAAGAATGGGTTGCCGATGCCAGCCGCGAAGATGACAACGCGGCCCTTCTCCATATGGCGCTGGGCCCGGCGGCGAATATAGGGCTCGCAGATGGATTCCATCCGGATTGCCGACTGGACGCGGGTCGGAACGCCGATACTTTCCAACACGCTTTGCATGGCCAGGGCGTTCATGATCGTCGCCAACATGCCCATGGAATCCGCCTGAGCGCGCTCCATGCCCTTTGCTGCGCCTGCGACCCCCCGGAAAATGTTGCCACCACCGATGACGAGGCAGATCTCCGCACCTGTCTCCTGAGCTTTCTTGATGGCGTGAGCAAACGTTTCACAGGTCGGAATATCAATTCCAAACTGCCCTGGCCCCATCAACGCCTCTCCGGAGAGCTTCAACAACACCCGCTTATATTTCAATGGGCTGGAGTCGGACTCTTCGCTTTGCATCGTCGGTGTCTCCAGAATTATCGGCCTCATAGGCTCCTAAAAGATTCCCGGCCGCCTGTCATGGGCGACCGGGATGTTCAAAGCCCTTTGCGGGCAGAAAGGCAAGCGCGATCAGCTGCCTTTTGTCATGGAGGCAACTTCGTCCGCGAAGTTGTCTTCTTCTTTCTCGATGCCTTCGCCGAGCTTGAAGTGGACGAAGCCCTTAAGCGTCGCGCCCTGCTCTTCGAGGAACTTGCCGACCGTCTGGTCAGGGTTCATCACGAAAGGCTGCTCTACGAGGACAACTTCCTTGTAGAATTTCTGCATCCGGCCGACGATCATCTTTTCGATGACATTGTCAGGCTTGCCGCTTTCGCGGGCCTGCTCGGTCAGAACACGCTTTTCAGCTTCGACGATGGCCGGATCGAGTTCGTCCGTCGTGGCAGCTGCTGGCGACGTTGCTGCAATATGCATGGCAACTTTGCGGCCGATTTCTTCGAGGTCACCTGAGCCTTCGAGCGCCACGAGAACGCCAACCTTACCCATGCCAGCGGTCTCAGCATTGTGAATGTACGAGGCAACTTTGCCATCGACGCTCACCTTTGCGCTGCGGCGCAGGGTCATGTTCTCGCCAATCGTAGCGATCAGGCGCTTGATCAGGTCGTCTACCGAGCCCTCACCATCCGGCGACGGGGCAGCGGAGAGTGCCTCGACGGAACCATCAGTCTCAAGTGCGGCCTTCGTGATCCCGGCAAGTGCCGCCTGGAACTTTTCGTTCCGGGCAACAAAGTCGGTTTCAGCATTCAGCTCGACAATTGCGCCTGTCTTGCCATCGTCGGAAACCTGAACGGACACGAGGCCGTCTGCTGCGGTCCGTCCGGATTTCTTGGCTGCTTTCGAGAGGCCCTTCGCACGCAGCCAATCGGTAGCTGCTGCTTCGTCACCATTGTTTTCGACGAGCGCCTTCTTGGCATCCATCATGCCTGCGCCAGTCTTCTCGCGCAGTGCTTTAACAAGCGCAGCGGTAATCTCAGCCATTGCTGTATTCCTTCAGTTTGGTCTTCAGGTCAGACGCCTGATTTAGGCGCCTGTTGCGTCTTCAGCGGTTTCACCCTCTGCGGCTGCAGCGACATCGGCTTCGGCCATAGCGTCAACGTCTTCCAGTTCGCCAAGGTCAACACCCAGGCCAGCCGTGGACTCTGCCAGGCCGTCAAGCACGGCATCCGCAAAGAGGTTGCAGTAGAGGGAAATTGCGCGCGCAGCGTCATCATTGCCCGGGAAGCCATAATCGGCGTCGGCCGGATCGCAGTTCGTGTCGAGCACGGCCACGACCGGGATACCCAGCTTGCGGGCTTCCTGAACAGCAATCGCTTCTTTATTTGTATCGATCACGATCATTGCAGCCGGCAGGCCGCCCATGTCCGCGATACCGCCGAGGGACAGCTGAAGCTTGTCACGACGACGCTCGAGGTCGAGCAATTCTTTCTTGGTGAGGCCCTGAGCGCTATTTCCGCTTTCAAACATCGTGTTCAGCTCTTTGAGCTGCTTGATAGAGTTGGAAACGGTCGACCAGTTGGTCAGCGTGCCGCCGAGCCAGCGATGGTTCATGTAGTATTGCGCGCAACGCTGTGCCGCTTCTGCAATCGGCTCAGCAGCCTGACGCTTGGTGCCCACGAACAGGACGCGCCCGCCCTTGGCAACGGTATCGCGCACGAAGACCAGAGCCTGGTGCAGCGAAGGAACGGTCTGGGAAAGGTCCATGATGTGGATTCCCGAACGCTCACCGTAGATATACGGCTTCATGCGGGGATTCCAGCGGTGGGTTTGGTGACCGAAGTGAACGCCAGCTTCGAGCAGCTGACGCATGTTGAAGTCAGGTAGGGCCATAGATTGTCTCCATCCGGTTGGCCGTCACGGGTGGAACGTTGAGCCACCATGGCTCGTCGCACCGGATGCACCCGTGAACTGGTTTCTGATGGGGCGGCTTATACAGAAAAAGCCCGTGGCTGCAAGAGTTCTGGCACGGCTTTTGTCAGGCCGCCTTGAGCGGCTCAACGCGCTCCACGCCGGGGGCTTCTTTTAGCGCCCGCTGGGCGCTGAGACCTATCGTATAGGTCGAGGGCAGTTTGAGCGTGACAATCCGGCCGTCTTCCAGGGGCATCTCGATGAGGAGTTCCCCTTTTTCAAGGTCCTGGAGCTTTGCCAGATGGCCGACCACACCCGCAAGATCGCCAACATAGGCCCCGACAGCCAGACGGATCTTCAAAGCCCCCATCGCCTTGGACAACCGCGCCGCCTCCAGCTTCAGGACGCGCTCCGCATTCAATTTGATCTCCTCTGCGTTCCGCTTGACCCCAACCGTGATAGCAACCGCATTGCCGACCTGTAGAAGATCGTAATTCTGGGACAAGGTTTCCGGGAAGACCATCATCTCGACCTCTCCGGACGGATCCGACAAAGTGAGAAAGGCAAACTTGCCGCCATTTCGTGCCGGCTTGTCGCTGCGCGCTCGGACAACCCCAATCATTTCAAGGGGCTTCCCATCAGAAGCGCGGTCCTGAACCTCCATGGCGAGCGTCACGCGTTCGCGGTCCAGACCTTCCAGCACATCATCCAGCGGGTGACCCGAAAAGTAAAAACCGATGGACTTGAATTCCTGATCGAGCTTTTGTTGTCCGTTCCACGCTTTGACCTTCGGGAGAACGGGCCGAAGCGCGGGCTCAGCCTCGGCAAACAGGCCGCCCTGCCCGCCCTGCCGGTCCTGCGCGGCACTCACTGCAAGGTTGGCCAGCAAGGGAGCGGATTCGAGCACTTTAGAGCGATTGGCATCCATGCAATCGAATGCGCCCGCTTTCGACAGGGATTCGAAGGCCTTCTTGTTTACATGTCGTGGATCAACGCGTTCCGCGAAATCGTAGAGATCAGCAAACGGCCCATCCTTCTCCCGGATTTCGACGACATGTTTCATGGCTTCAAGGCCAACGCCCTTGAGCGCCCCCAGCGCATAGACCACGGCGCCATCGCGCACATCGAAATCGGCGGTGGATGCGTTCACATCCGGCGCAAGGACCGGAATCTTGAGACGTTTCGTTTCCTGGAAGAAGGCGGCCAGCTTGTCGGTGTTGCCGATATCGAGGCTCATGGAAGCGGCAAGGAACTCCACCGGGAAGTGCCGCTTGAGATAACCGGTATGATAGCCGATCAGGGCGTAGGCTGCGGCGTGAGATTTGTTGAAACCATAGCCCGCGAACTTCTCCATCGTATCGAAGATGTCGTTGGCAAGCTTCTCTTCCATGCCCTTCTGCTCGGCCGCGCCTTCCACGAAGCGCTTCCGTTGGGCAATCATCTCCTCGACTTTCTTCTTACCCATCGCCCGGCGAAGAAGGTCGGCTTCGCCAAGGGAGTAGCCAGCGATCTCCTGCGCCATCCGCATGACCTGTTCCTGGTACACAGGTACGCCATAAGTCGCTTCGAGGACCGGCTTCAGGTCTGGATGCTGGTAGACAACCGAAGACGGGTCGTCCTTGCCCTGCACATAGACAGGAATGTTCTCCATCGGACCGGGGCGGTAGAGCGAGATAATAGCAATGACGTCTTCAAGATTGTGGGGCCGCACCTTCTTGAGCGTATCGCGCATACCTGCGCCTTCGAGCTGGAACACACCGAGTGTCTCGCCGCTCGCCATCAGGTCATAGGTCGCTTGGTCGTCAAGGCTCTGCCATTCGGGCCCGACATCCCGGCCATCCCGACGGATCAATTTCAAAGCGCGATCAATGACGGTGAGCGTTTTAAGGCCGAGGAAGTCGAACTTCACAAGCCCCGCCATCTCCGCATATTTCATGTTGAACTGCGTTGCCGGAAGATCAGCGCGCGGATCATTATAAAGTGGCACAAGTTCAACGAGCGGCCGGTCGCCAATCACAACACCCGCCGCGTGCGTACCGGCATTCCGGTACTTGCCTTCCAGCGACAGTGCGACTTCCAGCAACTCGCCAACACGCTCATCCGCGTCAATCTCGTCCTGGAATTTCGGTTCGTCGTCAATCGCGTCCTGAAGTTTCGGCGGATTGGCCGGATTGAACGGGATGAGTTTGGCAAGCCGGTCGACCTGACCGTATGGCATCTGCATGACGCGTCCGACGTCTCGCACCACAGCCTTAGCCTGCAGTGTACCGAAGGTGATGATCATGGCCACAGAATCCGCGCCATACTTGTCGCGGACATAGCGGATGACCTCGCTGCGGCGCTCCTGACAAAAGTCGATATCGAAGTCAGGCATCGACACACGTTCCGGGTTCAGGAAGCGTTCGAAGAGCAGGTCAAAGCGAAGTGGATCGAGGTCGGTAATCAACAAGACCCAGGCAACGAGCGAGCCAGCACCGGACCCCCGCCCAGGACCGACCGGGATGCCATTGTCTTTGGCCCATTTGATGAAGTCCGAAACGATCAGGAAGTAGCCGGGAAATCCCATGCGTTCGATAATCGTCAGCTCATAGTCGAGCCGTTCGAAATAGGTGTCGCGTTCGGCATAGAGTTTGTCTGCGGCACCAAGACGGTATTCCAGCCCTTCAAGGGCCTGCTTGCGCAATTCCTCGGACTCTGAGCGGCCTTCATTCGAGAAACTCGGAAGGATGGGTTTGTGCGTTTCGGCTTTCACAGCACAGCGTCGTGCAATCTCAGCCGTATTGGCGATCGCTTCAGGCAGGTCTGCGAACAGCTCCTGCATTTCGCTAGCGGTTTTCAGGTATTGGGAGGCGTCAACGCGCTTGCGATCTTCCTGACCAAGATACTGGCCGTTGGAGATGCACATCATGGCATCATGCGCCTTGGCGTCAGACGACTTCATGAACCGCGCATCATGTGTGGCCACAAGCGGCAGGCCCAGTTCGTAGGCCAGATCAATCAGCCCGTCTTCGCAGGCATATTCGTCATCCGTGCCGTGACGTGTGATCTCGACATAGCACCGTCCTGGATAGGCCGCCGCCAACGTCGAGAGCTCTGTGCGGGCATCGGCGACGCGGCCTTTCAGCAAATGACGCGCGACTTCACCTTCCGCGCCACCTGTCAGCAGGATGAGCCCGTCGGTATTTTCCAGAAGTAAGTCACGGGACAGCTTCGGCACGCCGTCCGCTGCATCCAGATACGCCCGCGACGACAACAGCATCAGCCGTTTGTAACCGACATCATTTTGCGCATAGAGCGAGACCCGCGTTGGCTCGCTTTTCGGTATGCCATCGGTCACGTCAAAACAGCAGGCCATGATTGGCTGGATACCGGCGTCCGACAGCGTTAGGGAAATTTCGAGCGCGCCGAACAAATTGTTCCGGTCCGTGATCGCCACAGCGGGCATGCCCTGTTCAACACACCAAGCCTTCAGGCCTTTCGGCGTGATCATGCTTTCGAGCAGTGAATAGCTCGAGCGGACAGCAAGGTGGATGAAGGGCGACTCAGTCACGGAAAATCTCCTGTTCACAGGATACAGTGCCGTGCTCAGCCCTGCCAGACCAGACTCCGGCCGCCGCGATCCACAACTTAGTCCGGTAAGTAATCGACCAGCTTGCCGTCAGAGAGCGTCAGAACGCGGTCCATATGCCGGATCAGGGAGAGGTTGTGGGTCGCCACCAATACAGCGGCGCCCTCATCCCGCACCATGTTGATCAGGGTCGCGAAGACCCGCTCGGTCGTTCCTGGGTCCAGGTTTCCGGTCGGTTCGTCGGCAATGACCAGGCGGGGATCATTTGCCAGCGCGCGGGCAATGGCGACGCGCTGCTGCTCACCGCCCGACATTTGCGCCGGTTGGTGATGACCCCGCTCGTCGAGTCCCATTTCTCCAAGCAGATGTTCGGCCTTTTCCCGTGCGGCGGACTGTTTCACCCCCGCAATCATCAAGGGCATGGCGATGTTGTCAGCAGCATTGAACTCGGGAAGCAGGTGGTGGAACTGGTAGACGAAGCCGATCTTTGCGCGGCGGATCGCCGTACGCCCTTTGTCGTCCAGCGCAAGACAATCGATGCCGTCCAGCATCACCTTGCCGGATTCCGGTCGCTCCAGCAGGCCAGCCGTGTGCAACAGGGTCGACTTGCCAGAACCGGAGGGGCCGACAAGCCCCACAAGCTCACCCGCATTCAATTGCAGGTTCGTGCCACTGAGAACGTGAAGCTCGCCTGCGGCGGTCTTGTAGAAACGGTCGATATTGCGAAGTTCGAGAACGGGCTGAGTCATTATTCGAACCTCAACGCGCTAACCGGATCCTGGCGGGAGGCCCACCAGGCCGGAATGATGGATACCAGCATCGACATTCCGAGCGCATAGAGGCCGGTCCGTGCAACTTCACCCCAATCCAGGATCGCTGGCAGGCCTTCAAGGCCATAAACCTCTGCATCGAAGACTTCACCCGGAACGAACAGATTGATGAAAGCTTCAACAGCGCCGATGTTCGTCACGACAAGGATACCAATTACCATCCCGAGCAAGGCGCCGAGCGTGCCCAGTATGGTTCCGACAAGCAGGAACACGCGCAACACGCCCCCTCGCCCTAGGCCAATTGTCCTCAGGATGGCGATGTCCCGCGTCTTGTTCTTTACCAGCATCACGACGCCGACGATGATGTTCAAGGTGGCAATGCCCATGATGACCATCACCAGAAGGCGAACCATCGTTCGCTCGACCTGCAGCGCGTTCAGATATCCTGCACGCTGGCTCTTCCAGTCAAAAGTATAGAGTGAATTGCCAGTAGCCTCGGCAATTGCCGTCATGGCTTCGGTTGTTCTGTTCGGATCATCCAGGCGGATGTCCAGCATCTGGTAGCGGTCTTTCGACTGGAACAGGATCTGCGCCTGGTCCATCGGCATGAAAATGTAGAGCCGATCAAGTTCGACACTGCCGGTCTTGAATACGTCGCCGACCGTGTAGGCCTTGCTGCGCGGTGTCGATCCGAGCGGGCCGGCATTTGTCTGCGACGTGATGATCTCGACCTTGTCGCCCGGACGGATGCCAAGCCCTTCACGTCCTGCCGCGAGAAACGCCCCCATCATAACGACATTGCCGCCATTCTTCCCTTCTCCGAACCCTGACTCGATCGCCGCGGCTCCGCCATCCTTCAGGAAGGGCATTGTGGCGAGGTCTTCCTTGCGGATTGCCCGCACGGCGGCCCCCGTCTTGCGGCCGTTCGCGGTCACGAGGACATATTCCTCAATGTAAGGCGCCACGCTCGACACGCCGTCGATCAGGCTGATCGTTTCGGCAATCTGCTCTGCCTCTTCCTCTGTGTACGACGCAACGACCCCGTAGACATGAGGCTGGCCACCTAGCAGTGCGTCAAGCAACGTTGCGCGGAAACCGCTCATAATTGACATGGTGATGATCAGCGCAGCAACCGCAAAGAAGATGCCGACAAAGGAAATGATCGAGATCAGGCTTGCGCCGCCATGTTCGCGCTTGGCCCGCAGATAGCGCCAGGCCAGTGTGCGCTCCAGCTTCCCAAACGGCGCAGCGGCAGCGGATGGCAGCTCACTCATTCAGGATGCACCTTGCCTAGAGCATCGGCGAGCGGCATTTCGGACTTCTCGCCCGTCTTGCGGTTCTTCACTTCGACCACCCCATTCTTCAAACCACGCGGACCGATAACGATCTGCCACGGCAAGCCAATCAAATCCATACGCGCGAACTTGCCCCCAGCACGGTCTTCCGTGTCATCATAGAGCACATCGATTCCAGCAAGCTCAAGCGCCTGATATGCCTGTTCACTAGCCTCATCACACGCTTCATCGCCGACTCGCATATTAATGATGCCAACCTGGAACGGCGAAACGCTTTCCGGCCAGACAATGCCATTCTCGTCATGGCAGGCTTCAATGATGCCCCCGACAAGGCGCGAAACGCCAATCCCGTAGCTACCCATCTCAACCGGTACCATTTGCCCATCAGGCCCTTGCACGACTGCGTTCATGGGTTCGGAGTATTTGGTGCCGAAATAAAAGATATGGCCGACTTCAATGCCGCGCGCGGAGACCTTCCGGTCTTCAGGCAGTTCAGCGAATGCTGCCTCATCGTGCATCTCTTCAGTCGCGGCATAATATTGTGTCCGCTTTTCGACTTCCGCCGTCAGGTCAGACGAGAAATCCAGGTCCAGACCTGGCGCCGGCATATCGAGTAGGGTCTTGTCGCAGAAGACCGCACTCTCGCCGGTATCAGCAAGGATGATGAATTCGTGGCTCAGTTCGCCGCCAATCGGGCCTGTGTCTGCGCGCATGGGCACGCCGGTCAGGCCGAGGCGCGAGAACGTGTTGAGATAAGCACAGAACATGCGGTTATAGGAGTGGCGCGCATCTTCCGGCGTCAGGTCGAAGGAATAGGCATCCTTCATCATGAACTCGCGGCCCCGCATCACGCCGAAACGTGGCCGGATTTCATCGCGGAACTTCCATTGCTGGTGATAAAGGTTCAGCGGCAGCTGTTTGTAACTCTTCACATAAGAGCGGAAAACATCGGTGACGAGTTCTTCATTCGTCGGGCCGTACAGCATGTCGCGGTCATGCCGGTCAGTGATGCGCAGCATCTCCTTGCCATAGGCTTCATACCGACCGGACTCGCGCCAGAGATCGGCTTGCTGCAGCGTTGGCATCAGCATTTCCACAGCGCCAGCGCGGTTCATCTCTTCGCGCACGATCTGTTCGATCTTCTTGAGAACACGAAGGCCAAGCGGCAGCCATGTGTAGATGCCTGCACCGTTCTGGCGAACCATGCCGGTGCGCAGCATCAACTGGTGCGAGGCGATGGCCGCATCTGACGGGGCTTCTTTGGATACGGGCAGGAAATACTTCGACAGACGCATGGAATCTCCGTGATCGCGCACTAAACGAAGGCCACCTAGCCGCAGCGCCCCCTATTGCGCAAGCAAACGTGGCACGATGATGGCTGTAAGGGCGGTCAGGACAACCGCGCCGCCAGTCGCCCAGAGCGCTTTCTTGGCCAGCATAGGGTTTTTCGGCGCCGCTTCTTCCGTCCCCTCAATCGTGGAGCCGTCTTCCCACTGCCCCTTCACGCCGATCGGGAGAACGACGAAAAAGGACAGCCACCAGGCAATCGTGAAGACAACACCGGCGCCGAAAATGGTCATCAGTGGGCTTCCTTGGGGGTTTCCATCAGCTCAATCAGGACGCCGTTCGAATTCTTCGGATGGACGAAGACGATGGGAGTCCCATGTGCGCCGATCCGGGGCTTTCCGAGGACCGTGGCACCGCGCTTGCCCATCTCTTCGACCGCTTCGTTGATGTCATCCACTTCAAAGCAGACATGATGCTGACCGCCTTTTGGATTCTTCGTGATGAAGTTGGCGATGGGCGATTCGTCATTCAGCGGCTCGATCAGCTCAATCTGGCTGTTCGGCAAATTGACGAAACAGACCTTTACGCCCTGCTCCGGCATGTCGAATGGCGTGGTGATGTCTGTAGCGCCATATAGCGACCGGTAGGTCTCGCAGGCGGCATCAAGATCCGGCACGGCGATGCCGACATGGTTCAGGGGGCCGATTTTAAACTCTGACACGGGTTTCAACTCCTCAGGACGATCACTTCTATAACGGGGCGGTGACCAAATGTTTCAAGGCAAGCCTTCCGCAGGGCGCGGCCGACGGTTCGCTCAACGGCATCATCGTCCATCCGGTCGCGTTTCTTCATGCGACCAATTGCATCCTCTGCGGCAATTTCGAGCGGTTCGACGCTCTCATCGGCGAGACGGCCATCCGCTTCAGACAGGCCTTTCGCTATGACCACCGGACCGTCGAGAATATCGCCATCCTCATCCAGCGTCATCGAGGCGAACAGGATGCCCGACCAGGAGAGCTTCCGGCGTTCTTCTATGCCTTGGGCACCTTCCGGCACGAGGCGGTCGCCATCCAGGAACAGACGCCCTGCCGGCACAAGATCGGTGATCTCCGCCTTCCCCGGTGCCAAGCGAACAAGACTGCCATTCTGAGGCGTGACGGCGTGCGGCACCTGAAGCGATTTTGCGAACGTCGCATGCTCCATGATGTGACGCCGCTCGCCATGAACTGGCACCGACACTTTAGGACGCACCCAGCCATACATGCGGCGCAATTCATCGCGGCATGGGTGGCCCGACACGTGGATGGGATACGGCACCATTCGTGGCGTGATGACCCGAACGCCCTGTTCAGCGAGCGCGTTCTGGAGCGCAAAGATGCCCTTCTCATTGCCCGGGATTTGCCGGGATGAAAAGATCACGGTGTCGCCTTTATGGAGCGATACATTGCGGTGGTCACGCCGGGAAATACGGGTCAGCGCGGCGCGGGATTCGCCCTGGCTGCCTGTGCAGAGGTAGAGAATGTGCTCGGCCGGAATCTGACTCGCCTCGGACTCGTCCACAAACTCCATATGGGGCGGCAGGATACCGACCGATTTGGCCGCATCGGTGATGCGATGCATGCTGCGCCCGACCAGGCACACGGCCCGCCCCGCCAACTCCGCGGCCTCAACAATTGATTTCACCCGCGCGACATTAGACGCAAAGGTTGTCACAGCTACGGCCTGTTTCTGCTCAGCGATCAGGTCGATCAATCCCTGCTTCACCGATTCCTCTGAGCCAGACTCGCCCTCCTCGAATACGTTCGTAGAGTCGCAGACCATGGCGAGAACGCCTTCATCGCCAAGGGCGGTCAGGCCTTTGACATCCGTCGCAGACCCGATCTGGGGATCCGGATCGATCTTCCAGTCGCCGGTGTGCAGGATCGTGCCCAGCGGCGTCTTGATCGCCAAGGCGTTCGGCTCGGGAATTGAGTGAGTCAGCGTGACATAGGTAACTTCGAACGGCCCGGCCTGAACTGTTCCGCCTAGCGCAACCGGCTTGAGCCAAGACGGGTCCACGCCGCGCTCAACCATTTTCGAGCGCACGAGCTCTGCTGTGAACGGCGTCGCGTAAATAGGCGCCTTGGTCTTCAGGCGTGGATACAACAGGCCGACCGCGCCGATATGGTCCTCATGCGCATGCGTCAGGAATACCGCGTCGATCTTCTCGCCGATCAGATATTCCGGATCCGCGCAGATCAGGTCAATCCCCGGTGTCTCAAGCGATCCGAACGTCACACCGAGGTCTGCAATGATCCAACGGCGGTCATGCGCCGGCCCATAGCCATAGGCATTGAGGTTCATGCCGATCTCGTCGCATCCCCCCAGAGGGAGGAATACCAGTTCGTCCTCAACACCAATCGTATCTGCCATGCTTATCAACTATTCCGTCTGTAAATCTCGAGCAGGCCCCGGATGGTAATGTCCTGATCATAATAATCTATTGTTTCGCTGGCCCCTTCAAAGAGGGAGGCCACACCCCCGGTCGCGACGACCTTCATCGGCTTGCCGTATTCCTTCTTGATCCGGGTGACGAGACCGTCGATCAGATCGATATAGCCCCAGAATACGCCGGACTGCATCGCGCTGATCGTGTCCTGACCTATCACGCGCGGAGGCTTCTGGATCGCGATGCGCGGCAATTGCGCTGCGGCATCGTGCAGTGCACGCACTGAGAGGTTGATGCCTGGCGAGATGATACCACCTTCAAATCCGCCATCCTCGGCCACCACATCGAACGTCGTAGCTGTGCCGCTGTCGATTACGATCAGATTACCGGGATAGGTCACATGAGCGCCGAGCGCACTGACGATCCGGTCGGCGCCAACCTGTTCCGGCCGGTGTATGCGGACTTCAACGCCCGTTTTCAGGTCTGGATCGCCAATGAACATAGGCTCGAGGTTCAAGTAACGGCGCGCAAGGTTCCGGAAATTGAACTGGGCCTGGGGCACAACCGTAGAGATCACACATCCCTTGATCCGTTTCAGATCCATTCCGTACATGTCGGCCAGCCGCCACAACCATGCCGCATGATCGTCGGCGGTCTTGGTGGCGTCCGTCGCGCTGCGCCACTGGTTTACCCAGTTCTCGCCGTCATGAATGCCGAACACCGTGTTCGTGTTGCCTACATCAATTGCCAGCAGCATGTCTTAGCTACTCCCTATCAGGCTGACGTCGCCAGCCCGTACTATCTCTCTGCGTCCGTCGGGCAATCTGAGCACCAGAGACCCGTCATCCGCCATATCTTCCAACACGCCTATCAGGGGATCGCCATTTCGCGAAACCGAGATGGTCTGCCCGAGGCCCTCAGCGACCTTCAGCCAATCTTGTCGTAATGTTTCAAATCCTTGCCGCGCCTGCTCAAGACGACGCTCGAACGCGTCACGAAGCGCCGTCAGGACATCTGCCGGGGTCAGCACGGTATCGCCTCTCAAGGCGTGCAGGCATGTTGCCGCCTGGCCCGCGCCTTCCGGTGCAGAGGCCACATTGATCCCAATGCCCGCAGCGACCCAAAACTCTGCGCCCTGCCCGCCGGTTTCGATCAGAATTCCGGAAATCTTCGCGCCGCTCACACGCGCATCGTTTGGCCATTTCAATCGGACCGGTGCGTCTGGCGCGAGCTGCGCGGCAACGTCTGCCACAGCCAGAGCCCCGGCGAACGGGATACGCGCTGCGATCGCAATGCCGCCCGGCTCGTGAAACAGGGCCGTTGAGAACAAATTGCCTGTCGACGATATCCACGGCCGCTGCAGACGCCCTCGCCCAGCTGTCTGGGCTTCAGCGACAAGCCAGCAATCTTCGAATTGGCCAGCCTTCGCCCGCCGTCTGGCTTCGGTGTTCGTGCTGTCTACGACGCCAAGATGGTAGACCGGCCAAGTTGGACTCAACCTGTGAGCCCCATTGCGGCTGTACTCGCCCATCCGGATAGCGCATTGATGAAGAACAGGAACAGGATACCCGCAATGAGCGCGGCCAGAAGGACGGTCAGGGTAACCGACCCATCGATCGCCTCGAATTTCTCGGTGGGCTCATCAAACCACATGATCTTGATGAGGCGAAGATAGTAGCCAAGCGACACGACCGAAGCGAGCACGAGGATGATGACAACCGGCATCAGTCCGGCTTCCACACCCGCAGACAGCACTTCCCATTTTCCGAAGAAGCCTCCGAAGGGTGGCAGGCCAGCCATCGAGAAGATCAGGATGGACAAGGCAATCGCGAGGACGGGACGCTTGCGCATCAGGCCGCCGAGCTCGTTGATCCCTTCAACCATACCGCCTTTACGGCGCATGGCCAGAACACCCATGAACAGGCCGAGGGACGCGATCACGTACAGGGTCATGAAGACCAGGAGCGGGCCTGCCCCGAATTCCTTGCCCGCCGCAACCGCGACCAGCGCATAACCCATGTTCGCGATTGATGAATAGCCCAAGAGGCGCTTGATATTGGTCTGTGTCAGCGCGCCCAGCGAGCCGATGATCATCGACAGGCCGGCAATGATGCAGAGGATCAGCTGCCATTGGTCGATCACGTCACTGAACATGGTGAACATGACATTCGCAAAGACCACCATGCTTGCCATTTTTGGCGCGGACGCGAAGAAGGCCACGACGGGCGTGGGTGCGCCTTCATAGACGTCCGGCGTCCAGATATGCATTGGAGCAGCCGACACTTTGAAGGCCAGGCCAACGATCATGAGCACCATGCCGAACATCATGCCGATGGACGGCTCTGCGGCGGCTATGAGTACGTATTCGGTCGATCCGCTGAAGCCATAGACCAGCGATGCCCCATAGAGCAGCATGCCGGACGCCAGCGCGCCCAGAACGAAGTATTTCAGGCCCGCTTCAGAGGCTTTGGCCGAATCCCGATGGAAGGCTGCAAGCACGTAAGATGACAGGCTGAGCGTCTCGACGCCCATATAGAGAGTCATCAGGTCAGCCGCCGACAGGATCATACCCATGCCGAAGGAGGCGAGCAGGATCAGCAGCGCGTATTCGTACCGGATTGTACCATGGCGTTTCAGGAAGCCTTCGGACGCCAACAGGGCAAAGCCTGCCAGCACATAGCTGACGAATTTCGCGAAGTTCACGAACATGTTAGTGCGGACGAGGCCGTTGAAGGCCTCACCGCCCTCATAATTCATGAGCGAGAACGCGGCGGCCGCGAACAACGCCAAGGCGCCGAACTTGATGGACGCGTTGTTGAAACGGTCCTTCAGCGTGGCGCCTACAAGGACGCCAATCAGGGCCATCGCAACGAGCCAGAGCTCAGGGCCTACGGCCAGTATCATGGCAGTGAAATCAATCATGAGATCAGCCTCCCGCCATCAGGTTCAGAATGCGCAAGGCAGAACCCTCGGTAATGTTGAAAATCAAATTGGGCGCCACACCGAACAGGATTGTGAGGAATGCGAGGGGTGCGATGCAGATCCACTCAATCATATTCATGTCCTTGATCGAGTTCAGCTCCGGATTGGTGATCTGACCGAATACGGTCCGTCGATACAGGGTCAGCATATAGACCGCTGAGAAAATCACGCCGAGCGCAGCGCCGGCTGCCGCCCAGGTCGAAGCCTGAAAGCCGCCAACCATGGTCAGGATCTCACCAATGAAGCCGGAGGTGCCCGGCAGGCCGACATTGGCCATGGTGAACAGCATGAAGAAGGTCGCATACACCGGCATGCGGTGCACGAGCCCACCATAGGCCGCGATCTCCCGCGTGTGCATCCGGTCATAGACGACGCCAACGATCAGGAACAGCGCGCCGGAAATCAGGCCGTGGCTGAGCATCTGGAAGATGGCCCCCTGCACGCCTGCCTCGTTGAAGGCAAAGACGCCAAGGGTGACAAACCCCATGTGCGCAACCGATGAATAGGCAATCAGCTTCTTCATGTCGGTCTGGCGCCAGGCGACGAGCGACGTGTAGACGATGGCAATCACGGCCAGCGCAAACATGAAGGGCTGGAACAGCTGGCTCGCATCCGGGAACATCGGCAGCGAGAACCGCAGGAAGCCATAGCCGCCCATCTTCAGCAGAATCCCTGCCAGCAGGACGGACCCCGCCGTCGGGGCCTGGACGTGCGCATCGGGCAGCCATGTATGGACCGGCCACATGGGCAGCTTCACGGCGAAAGACGCCATGAAGGCCAGCCAGAGCCACGTCTGGACATTCGGATCGAAGGAATACTTCTCCAGTATCTCGAAGTCGGACCCACCTGCGGTCTGGTACATGTAGACTACGGCCACCAGCATCAGCAGCGAGCCGATCAGCGTATAGAGGAAGAATTTGAACGCGGCGTAGATCTTGTCCTTGCCGCCCCAGATACCAATGATCAGGAACATCGGGATCAGGCCAGCTTCGAAGAAGATATAGAACAGGACAAGATCCAGCGCGGTGAAGACTCCGATGATGAAGGTCTCAAGCACGAGGAACGCGACCACGTACTCCGTCACGCGCTTGTGGATCGAATTCCAACTGGCCAGCAGACAGATCGGGATCAGGAAGGTCGTCAGCAGGATCAGCGAAATAGACAGGCCATCAATGCCCATCTTGTAGCTGATGTTGCGGTACCAGCTGTATTGCTCGACGAGCTGATACCCTGGCTGAGACGCATCAAAGGAGGCGAAGGCAGCCAGTGACGCAATGAAGGTCGCGCCGGAAATGATCAGGCCGGCCAGAAGCGCCGTACGGCCTTCCGTGTCGCTGGACGATGCCTCACGGCTACCTGCGGTCGCCGCTCGCACGATCATGATGATGAGCGCTCCTGCCAATGGCAGGAAAGTCATCGCTGAAAGAATGGGAAAACCGCCCATCAGTTGGCTCCTCCAGCGCGCAGCCACAGTATTCCGCCGAATACGAGTGCAGCGCCGATAATCACGAAAGCGTAATGGTAAAGGTATCCGGTATGCATCTTAGACAGGCGCCCGGCAGAAGCCTTGGTCACCGCCACAACGCCGTCAGGGCCGATACCGTCAATGATTTTCTTGTCGGCCTTCCAGAACAGGTTTCCGAGCATGGCGGACCCTTTCACGAACGTGGCCTGATAGATCTCGTCGAAATACCATTTGTTGTAGAAGAGCGAATGCAGTGGACCGCCGCTGTCCGCGACGCGCTTACCAACACCCCGGTTGAAGTAATAGGTGAACGTCGCAATCAGGAAGCCGGCAATTGTCACGACCAGTGGCGCATAAAGTACCCATTCTGGAACATTGTGGCGGTCGTGCAGGACATGGTTCTCGGCGGCTCGATAGATGGCGCCTGCCCAGAAGGTCTCATTGTTGCCGTCCACGAAGGCGTCGTAGAAATACACGCCTGCGAAGATCGCGCCGAGGCTGAGCAGTGCCAGAGGCACCAGCATGACAAGGGGGCTCTCATGCGGCGTGTGATCATGGGCGTGACCGTGCGCGTCATCCGCAGCGTGCGCATCTTCATGCGCGTGGTCGTCATGATGATCATGCGCTTCCCAGGTCTTCGGACCGTGGAACGTCATGTAGATGAGGCGCCAGGAATAGAAGCTCGTCAGGAAGGCGGCGATCAGGCCGAACCAGAACGCAACCTGTCCGAACATTACGTCTGCCTGGCCGCTCGCAAACGTGCTTTCGAGGATCGCATCCTTGGAGAAGAAGCCAGCGAAACCGATCTGAGTGTGCGGAATACCGAGGCCGATAATGGCAATCGTCCCGATCATCATGGCCGCATAGGTCAGCGGCATGAATTTGGCGAGCCCGCCCATGCGGCGCATGTCTTGCTCGTGATGCATGCCGTGAATGACGGAGCCAGCGCCGAGGAACAGGAGCGCTTTGAAAAAGGCGTGCGTGAAGAGGTGGAACATGGCCGCCTCATAGGCGCCGACACCTGCCACGAAGAACATGTAGCCGAGCTGGGAACAGGTCGAGTAGGCAATCACGCGCTTGATGTCGTTCTGTGCCATGCCGACGGTCGCCGCATACAGCGCCGTCACCGCGCCAACGATGGTAATCATGCCGGCAGCGTAGAAAGTGTACTCATAGATCGGCGAGAGGAGGCAGACGAGATAGACGCCTGCGGTCACCATCGTCGCCGCGTGGATCAGGGCAGACACCGGCGTCGGTCCTTCCATCGCGTCCGGCAGCCAGACATGCAGGAAGAATTGTGCCGACTTGCCCATCGCCCCGATGAAGAGCAGTACGCCGATCACCTCGAGCGCGTTCAGATTCCAGTGGAGGAACGGGATCACCAGGTCGCGGACCGGTGACGCTTCCGCGAAGCCAACCGGCACAACGGCCACATTGTTACGGACGGCGTCCAACACAGGACCGAACTCGACCGAACGGAACACGAAGAACACGGCCATAATGCCCAGCGCAAGGCCGAAATCGCCCACACGATTGGTAACGAAGGCCTTGATGGAGGCGTCGTTCGGCGCCTTGTTCTGGTACCAGAACCCGATCAGCAAATAGGACGCCAGCCCCACGCCTTCCCAGCCAAAGAAGAGCTGGATGAAATTGTCTGCGGTCACCAGCATGAGCATCATGAAGGTAAAGAGCGACAGATAGCTGAAGAAGCGCGCCTTGTGAGGATCCTCGCTCATATACCCCCAGGAATAGAGGTGAACGAGGCCGGACACGCCAGTGATCACCGCCATCATGACGATCGACAGCGTGTCGACGCGGATTGCCCAATTGGCCTGGAACTCTCCAACGCTGATCCAGGGCATCAGCGTGATGATATGCTGCTTGAGATCGACGCCGGTTGTCGCGGCGACAAGGCTCGCATGGTGCTCTTCCGCACCCGCATGCCCGCCCAGACCGGCAACATAGGCAAACAGCTGGATCAATGACAGCGCGCCAGCGGACAGGACCACAGCGGTCGTCAGGCTCATGACCAGCTTGTCCCCGATCTGCTTGTGCAGCAGGCCGGTCAGCGCCACGAGGCCGGGCGCCAGGACGATGTAGAGGATCAGGATATCTGGAAGCATTGTCCTACCCCTTCATCAGATCGACATTCTCAACCGAGATGTCGCCGCGGTTGCGGAAGTAGACAACGAGAATGGCGAGACCCACGGCAGCTTCGGCCGCGGCAACGGTGAGAACCAGCATCGCGAAGACCTGCCCGGCAATCGTGCCGCTGAACACGGAGAACGCGATCAGATTGAGGTTCACCGAGAGCAAGATCAGCTCGATCGCCATCAGGATGACGATGATGTTCTTGCGGTTCACGAAGATGCCCACGACCCCGATTGTAAAGAGGGCCGCCGAGACGGCGAGAAAATGGGAAAGCCCAAGGTCCATGTCTTAGATCCCCTGCCCCGGAGTGGGGTCTTTCAATTCGTAGGCATCGCTGCGGCGGCGCGACGTCTGTTTGGCAATGTTCTGGCGCTTGGTTTCAGGGCGATGGCGCAGCGTTAGGACGATAGCACCGACCATAGCCACGAGCAGGATCACGCCGGCCATCTGGAACAGCAGCAGGTATTGCGTGTACATCACCTGGCCAATCGCTTCGGCATTGGTGTCGGCGCCCGGTGACGCGTCGAAATTGCTGGCCAGATCGGCGGTGCCGATGACAGAGGCCAACACGATTTCGGCGGCAAAGATAATTCCCACCAGTACGGCGAACGGCCAGTATCTCAGCGTACCGCGTTTAAGTTCGACGAAGTCGACATCGAGCATCATCACGACGAACAGGAACAGCACCGCGACAGCACCGACATAGACGACAACCAGAAGCATCGCCAGGAATTCGGCACCAATCAGCACGAGCAGGCCGGCCGACGAGAAGAATGCGAGAATGAGCCACAACACCGAATGGACGGGGTTGCGCGCCATGATAACGGCCAGTGCCGAGACGAGCACGACGGCCGCGATCAGATAGAAAGCGAAGACTGCCACAGCCTACAAGGCCCCCTTCTTGGCGGGGCTTGGTGCCCCACGAGTTGATGATCCCAGCGCCCTATCGGTAAGGCGCATCGAGTTCCAGATTCTTGGCGATCAGTCGTTCCCAACGATCTCCGTTCGCGAGCAGGCGATCCTTGTCGTAGAAAAGCTCCTCGCGCGTTTCAGTCGCGAATTCGAAGTTCGGGCCTTCCACGATGGCATCTACCGGGCAAGCTTCCTGACAGAAGCCGCAGTAGATACATTTCACCATGTCGATGTCATAGCGTGTGGTGCGGCGCGCACCGTCAGCGCGCGGTTCGGCCTCGATCGTAATGGCCTGCGCCGGGCAGATCGCCTCGCACAGCTTACACGCGATGCAGCGCTCTTCGCCGCTCGGATAGCGACGCAGTGCATGCTCCCCGCGAAAACGCGGAGACAGGGGGTTCTTTTCAAAAGGATAGTTTACAGTCGCCTTGCGCGTGAACACTTGCTTCGTGGCAACAACCAGCGCGCCGAGAAAATCGGTGAGGAGCGCGCCGCGGATGGTTTGAGCCAGACTCATGACTGAACTCCCAGATAGGCGACATAGCCAGACACGATCAGGACTGCGACAAGCGAGGTCGGCAGGAAGATCTTCCAGCCCAGACGCATCAGTTGGTCATAGCGGTAACGAGGAACGATGGCCTTCACCATGGCAAACATGATGAAGAGAAACAGGATCTTGAACATGAACCAGAACAGGCCAGCGAACGCATTCACGAAAGGATGGTCGCGAACGAATTCCTCGCCCAGCGCGAACGGACCATGCCAGCCGCCCAGGAACAGGATCGTCATCAGCGCACACATCAGGACGATGTTGAGGTACTCACCTAGCATGAACAGCAGGTAGGGCGTCGAACCGTATTCGACTTGATAGCCAGCCACGAGTTCGGATTCCGCTTCCGGAAGATCGAACGGAGGACGATTGGTCTCGGCAAGCGCCGACACGAAGAAGATGATGAACATCGGGAACATGACGATGATCAACGGGAAATGCTGGAAGCTGAAGGCATGCCAGGTCCAGATGCCGCCTTCCTGCGCGTTCACGATGTCGGTCAGGTTCATTGAGCCGACCAGCAGGATCACCGTGACGATCACGAAGCCGATGGAAACCTCATAGGAGACCATCTGGGCCGCAGACCGCAGCGCGCCGAGGAACGGGTATTTCGAGTTCGATGCCCAGCCGCCCATGATGATGCCATAGACACCGAGGGAGCTGATCGCGAAGAGATAGAGTACGCCGACATTCAGGTTCGAGATCACCCAGCTGGTGCCGCTTGCGGTGCCCGGCGCCACCGGAATGGCCGCCCAGGCCGCAAAGGCCAGCGTACACGTCAGGATCGGAGCGATCAGAAAGACCGTCTTGTTGGCACCAGCCGGAATCACGATTTCCTTCAGCAGGAATTTTCCGAAATCGGCAAAGGACTGCATCAGGCCGAAGGGACCAACCACGTTCGGGCCCTTGCGCATCATCACAGCCGCCCAGACCTTGCGGTCCAACAACAGCAGGAATGCGATCGACAACAACAGGACCAGCGTGAACAGAGCGATCTGTCCGAGGACCAGCAATGGCCCCCAAAATTGCCCGAGAGACTCGACATAATTGCTCATGGCGCCCGCCCTACTCCGCTGCCACCGGAGTGTCCAGCGCTGAGGCCAGCGCGGAACATTCGGCCATCGTCTTGGACGCCCGTGCGATCGGGTTCGTCATGTAGAAATCGTCAAACACCGGACGGAATGTCGCGGTAGTAAGGCCTGTGGAGGCGCCGGTCATGGGAGCTTTGAGAGCCTCAACGCCCATCGCGCCCGGCGCAAAACCCAGGCCGGAGAATACGGTGGCTTCGCCTTCAGGACCGCGCAGGTCTGCACGCAGAGCATCTGCCGTGTCGTAAGGCAGCTTCTTGCCCATCACATCCGACAGGGCCCGGAAGATGGCCCAGCCTTCGCGGGCCTCGCCCTTTGGCTGCACGGCTCGGCTCGCCATCTGGACTCGCCCTTCCGTGTTGACGTACGTCGCCGACATTTCGGTATAGGCAGCACTCGGCAAGATGATGTCCGCACGCGATGCGCCCGCGTCTCCGTGCGAGCCGACATAGATGACTTTCGCGGCGCCAATGCCGGAGAGATCCACCTCGTCTGCCCCCAGCAGAACGACCGTTTCCATCTGGCCTGACAGGATGTCTGCCGTGGCAGCGCCCTGCTCGCCGGGTACGAAACCAACGTCCAGCGCGCCGACCCGGCCCGCCGCACTGTGCAGGACACCAAAGCCGGCCCAACCATCCGTGACGGCTCCGATCTCGTTCGCGAGGTCCAGGGCGTTTGCGAGCACGGCCGCGCCGTCTTCTCCGCAAAGAGCGCCTTCGCCGACAACGATCATCGGACGCTTTGCATCGGACAGAATTTTGCCGAAGTCGGAATTCCGGATATCGGCCAGCGCCGAAGCGCCTTCGCCGAGCCACGCATGATCATAAGTAAGGTCTGCAGCTTCACCGATACGGCCAACCTTGAGGTCAGCCCAGAGCCAGGCCTTCCGGATCCGGGCGTTCCAGACAGCCGCTTCCATGCGTGGATTGGTGCCGATCAGCAGAAGCGCATCAGCATCTTCCACACCGGCCAGCGTCCCATTAAGGATATAGCGCTCACGCACGCCATCGGTGCCATATTGCGCACCAGCCGGGCGACAATCGGTGTTCTGCACGCCGAGGCTGCGGAACAGATCCAGCGCGGCCTTGGCCTGCTCAACCTCAATCAGGTCTCCGGCCACGACACCGATTTTCTCAGCGGGCGCAGACAGCGCATCCTTCACGGACGCAAAGGCTTCGCCCCAAGTCGCCGGGCGGAGTTTGCCATTCTCGCGGATGTACGGCTTGTCGAGGCGCTGGCGGGCAAGGCCATCCCAGATGAAACGGGATTTGTCCGACAGCCACTCTTCATTGATGCCTTCACTGACTTCCGGAAGGATGCGCATCACGCCATCACCCTTGGCATCGACGCGGATGGCGGCGCCCATGGCGTCCATCACATCAATGGAGGATGTCTTGCGCAGCTCCCACGGGCGCGCATTGAAGGCGTAAGGCTTCGACGTCAGCGCACCGACCGGGCACAGATCGATCACATTGCCGGAAAGCTCCGAGGTCAGGCTCTTTTCGAGGTACGTCGTGATCTCGGCGTTTTCACCCCGGGAGATCATGCCCAATTCTTCCACACCGGCCACTTCAGCGGCGAAGCGCACACAGCGGGTGCACTGGATGCAACGATTCATGATCGTCTTCACCAGCGGGCCCATATACTTGTCTTCGACCGCACGCTTGTTCTCGTCAAAGCGGCTGCCGGCGCGGCCATAGGCCATCGCCTGATCCTGCAGGTCACACTCGCCGCCCTGGTCGCAGATCGGGCAATCCAGCGGGTGGTTGATGAGCAGGAATTCCATCACACCATTGCGGGCTTTCTCCACATAGGCGCCCTTGGTCCGGACATTTGGAGCAGAGCCATCGCGGTTCGGACGCATGTCGCCGACTGTCTGCGCGCAAGACGCAATTGGTTTCGGCGCACCTTCCCACTCGACGAGGCACATGCGGCAATTGCCGGCGACGGACAGGCGCTCATGATAGCAGAAGCGCGGGATCTCGGCGCCCGCCTCTTCGCACGCCTGCATCAGCGTGTAGTGGCGCGGCACTTCGATGTCCTGGCCATCGACGTTCAGTTTGAAAAGATCGTCGGACATACTCTCTACTCCGCTGCCACGACTGCGCCCTGCACCATGGCGCGCGGCAGCCTGTACTGGTTGATGCGATCTTCGATCTCATGACGGAAATGACGGATCAGGCCCTGGATCGGCCACGCGGCCGCATCGCCAAGCGCGCAGATCGTGTGGCCTTCGACCTGCTTGGTGACATCCAGCAGCGTCTCGATTTCATCGTGCTCGGCCTCGCCCGTGACCATGCGTTCCATGACGCGCCACATCCAGCCCGTACCTTCACGGCATGGCGTACACTGGCCACAGCTTTCATGCTTGTAGAAGTAAGCGAGCCGGGCAATCGCCTTGATCAGGTCGGTCTCCTTGTCCATTACGATGACGGCCGCCGTACCAAGCCCTGACTTCAGGTCCCGCAGCGTGTCGAAATCCATGTGGGCGTCCATGATCTGTTCGGCCGGCACCATCGGCACCGAAGACCCGCCCGGTATGACCGCTTTGAGATTGTCCCAGCCACCCCGAATGCCACCGCAATGCGTATCGATCAGGTCACGGAAGGTGATCGACATCTCTTCTTCGACATTGCATGGCTTGTTGACGTGCCCTGAGATGCAGAACAGCTTCGTGCCCGCATTGTTCGGACGCCCAAAGCCAGCGAACCATTCGGCGCCGCGACGCAGGATGGTCGGCGCGACCGCGATGGACTCGACATTGTTCACCGTCGTCGGGCAGCCATACAGGCCCGCATTGGCCGGGAATGGCGGCTTCAGGCGCGGTTGGCCCTTCTTGCCTTCCAGACTCTCCAGCAGGGCCGTTTCTTCACCGCAGATATAGGCGCCGGCGCCGTGATGGACGTAGAGATCGAAATCCCAGCCATTCACATTGTCCTTGCCGATCAGCTTGGCTTCGTAGGCTTCCTTGACGGCCTTCTCGAGCGCGTGGCGTTCATTGATGTATTCGCCGCGCAGGTAGACGTAGCATTTGTGGGCGCGCATCGCGCGGCTTGCCACCATGCAGCCTTCAATCAGCAGGTGCGGATCATGGCGCATGATCTCGCGGTCCTTGCAGGTGCCGGGCTCGGATTCATCAGCATTGACCACGAGATAGTGCGGTCGATCTCGCACTTCCTTCGGCATGAAAGTCCATTTCAGGCCCGTCGGGAAGCCAGCGCCCCCCCGGCCGCGCAAGCCAGATGCCTTGATCTGGTCACAGATCCAGTCCGGCCCCTGATCCAGCATCTCCTTGGTAAGATGCCATGCGCCGCGCTTCTTCGCCGCTTCGAGGTCGGGCGAATGCAAACCATAGAGGTTTGTGAAGATGCGATCCTTGTCCTGCAACATGGCCTAGTCCTCATCATCCGTGCTGGAGGCGCTCTGCCCCGAATCTTTCTCAGCCGACTCGGTCTTGGAAATCAGAGTCGTCTTGCCGGTGTTTTCCTTTTGCGGAACTTCGCGCTGCGTATTGGTCGGCGCCGATTCGTCCGGCTTGCCTGCTGCGGTTGGTTCCGGCTCCGGCTCGGCTGATGGCAGGTTCGGCAAACCGCCCAACTTGTTCCGCGTACCATCGAACAATTCAGGATCGGTCAGGATGGCCGTGCCACCCTCCGGCGCACTGTTGATCCGGTCGACCTGCGGACCAGGATGAGCCTCGACGCCATTCTTCAGCTTGTTCAGAATGGTGGAGAAAGAGTCTGGCGTCAGGTCTTCAAAATAATCGTCATTCACCTGCACCATCGGCGCATTCACGCACGCGCCGAGGCACTCGACTTCTTCCCAGGACAGGCGGCCATCATCCGTGACAAACATCTGTTTGCCGATCTCGGTCTGGCAGACATCCTTGAGCTTCTCGGCGCCGCGCAGCTGGCACGGCGTCGTGCCGCACAGCTGGATGTGGTATTTCCCGACCGGCTGCAGGCGAAACATCGTATAGAACGTCGCAACTTCGTAAACGCGGATGTACGGCATTTCCAGCCGGTCTGCGACTTCACGCATGGCAGGCTCAGACAGCCAGCCCTGATTATCCTTCTGTGCCAGCCACAGCATCGGGATCACTGCAGACCGCTGCTTGTCCGCAGGGTACTTGCCGCGCCAGAACGCAATCTTCTCTTCGGTCTCGGGCTTGAACGCGAATGTGTCGCCTCCAGCCTCCATGTCAAAACGGCGTAGTGCCACTACTCGCCCCTTCTCGAAAAACAGCGACGGGCTTCATCCTTGCAAGGATGTTCGTCAAAAAAGCGTATCTGCGCATTGCTCATCGGTCGATTTCCCCGAACACGATATCGAGCGAGCCCAGGATGGCGGAAACGTCCGCCAGCATGTGCCCCTTGCTGAGGTGGTCCATCGCCTGCAGGTGCGGATAGCCCGGCGCGCGGATCTTGGCGCGATATGGACGGTTCGTCCCGTCGGAGACGAGGTACACACCGAATTCACCTTTCGGCGCCTCTATGGCGACATAGGTCTCGCCCTCAGGGACGTGAAAGCCCTCTGTGTACAGCTTGAAGTGATGGATCAGCGCTTCCATCGAGTTCTTCATTTCGGCGCGGCGCGGCGGTGCCAGCTTAGAGCCTGGTACGAGAACGGGCCCAGGCCCCTCTTTCGACATCAGGTCGATGCATTGCTGCATGATTTTCACCGACTCGCGCATCTCTTCCATGCGACACACATAGCGGTCGTAATTGTCGCCGTTCCGGCCAACGGGAATTTTGAAGTCGAGTTCGGAATAGCACTCATAGGGCTGCGAGCGACGCAGGTCCCAGGCGAAACCCGATCCCCGCACCATCACACCCGAGAAACCCCACTCCATGATGGTCTTCTCATCCACAAGACCGATATCGACATTGCGCTGTTTGAAAATACGGTTTTCGGTAATCAAGCTCTCGATCTGGTCGAGCTTGCCGGGGAACTGGTCACACCATTCCGCAATGTCATCGATCAGGTTCTGCGGCAGGTCCTGATGGACACCACCAGGACGGAAGTACGCCGCATGCATGCGACTGCCGGAGGCGCGTTCATAGAATACACAAAGCTTCTCGCGCTCTTCAAAGCCCCAGGTGATTGGCGTCAGCGCACCGACGTCCAGAATCTGTGTCGTCACGTTGAGCAAGTGCGACATGATCCGGCCAAGCTCTGAATAAAGCACACGGATCAGGCTCGCCCGTCGCGGCACGTCCACGGCCAGCAATTTCTCGACAGCCAAGCACCAAGCATGCTCCTGATTCATTGGCGAGCAATAATCCAGCCGGTCGAAATACGGCATGCCCTGCAGGAACGTCTTGTATTCCAGCAGCTTCTCGGTGCCGCGATGCAACAGACCGATATGGCTGTCCACACGGGTCACGATCTCGCCGTCGAGATCAAGGATCATGCGTAGCACGCCGTGGGCGGCCGGGTGTTGCGGGCCGAAGTTCAATGTGAACTTGCGGTCTTCCATTTCAGAGATGTGCGCGGTGTCAGCCATTATTCAGAAGGCTCCTCGGCTTTCTCGTCCCCGGGAATGTGGCTTGTCATGCCCTCCCACGGTGAGAGGAAATCGAAATTGCGATATTCCTGCGGCAGTTCGACCGGCTCGTAGACCACGCGCTTTTCAAGGTCGTCATAGCGCACCTCATAGTGCCCGGTCAGCGGGAAGTCCTTGCGCAGCGGATATCCTTCAAAGCCATAGTCGGTGAGAATACGCCGAAGATCCGGATGATCGGAGAACTGGATACCGTACATGTCGAAGGCTTCACGCTCGAACCAGTTCGCGGCCGGCCACAAGCCGACCACGCTTGGCACCGGCGTATCTTCATCGGTGCTTATGCGAACGCGGACACGGTGGTTCATGCGCATCGACAGGAGGTGATAGACAACTTCGAACCGCTCTGTGCGCTCGGGATAATCCACACCGCATACATCAATGAACGTCTCGAAATTGCACTGCTGGTCGTCCCGCAGGAAGCGGAGCAGGCTCACGATATGATCACGCTCGGCCAGCACGGTCAGCTCGCCGAGGATCACATCCGCAGACTTGACCGCGTCCGGTTGGCGCGTGGCGATATGGGCGCCCAGTTCGCGGAGGGCTTCGATAGCTTCTGTGGTCATCATGTCAGCCCCTACCGTTCCAGCGAGCCTTCGCGGCGAATCTTCTTCTGCAGCTGCAGAAAGCCATACACCAGCGCTTCAGCCGTTGGAGGGCATCCCGGAACATAGATATCTACGGGCACGATCCGGTCACACCCGCGCACAACGCTGTAGCTGTAATGGTAATAGCCGCCGCCATTGGCGCAGCTGCCCATGGAGATCACGTAGCGCGGCTCCGGCATCTGGTCGTAAACCTTGCGAAGCGCTGGCGCCATCTTGTTGGTCAGCGTGCCGGCGACGATCATCACGTCGGATTGGCGGGGGGAGCCGCGTGGCGCCATGCCGAAGCGCTCAAGGTCGTAACGCGGGTTGCCGGCGTGCATCATCTCGACCGCGCAACAGGCGAGGCCGAACGTCATCCACATCAGCGAGCCGGTTCGCGCCCAGGCGATCAGATCGTCCGCAGCGGCGGTGAAATAGCCCTTGTCGGCCAACTGGTCGGACAGGCCGGTATAGAACGGATCATCATTGCCCGGCTGGAAGCCGCCTTCGACTCCGGTCCGCGCGCCGCCAAGAGCATATGTCTTGTAATCGTCAGCCATTATTCCCACTCCAGCGCGCCGCGGCGCCACTCATAAACAAACCCGATGGTCAGGACGCCCAGGAAGCCAACCATCGACCAGAAACCGAGCAGGCCTATCGTGCCGAGGCTCACTGCCCAAGGAAACAGGAAGGCCACCTCAAGGTCGAAGATGATGAACAGAATCGCGACGAGATAGAATCGAACATCAAACTTCATTCGCGCATCGTCAAAGGCCGGGAAGCCACACTCATAGGCAGAGTTCTTTTCCGGATCCGGATTGCTGGGAGCCAGAAGCACTGAACCTGCAATGAAAAGGCCGGAAATCACGGCGCCGATGACCAGAAATATGATCACGGGCAAATAGTCGAGTGCCAAGCGTTCGATCTCTGACATGATAACTTGTCTCCTGCCGCATGGGTGGCTTGATCTGGCGCCGGATTAGGACGGTTTCGCGTATGGCGCAACAGACAGACGCAATATATCGCAGCAACCCAGTCTAGCCCGAAATATTGCTCAACTCACGAGCACTTCTCTGCGGCGGTGCGTCACGCCGGAAAGTGGCATCGGCTCAACAGGCGCCGAGCCACCCCAATGAAATCTCACGGCTTTTTGCGAGCCATTCGCATTTCATCAATTAGTCGATGATGACGCCGAGCCCCTGCAGCGTCTCAAATGCAAGCTGACCCACGCCGAGCCCCTGCTCCCGCTGGAATCCCTCCAAAGCCTTTCGCGTAGCAGGTCCGAACACGCCATCCGCCTCTACGGCAAAACCGGCCGCGGTAAGCGCTCTCTGGACGTCTTTCATGGTCTTGGGGGTGATCGCGGTTTCACAGAGCACATCCCGCCACTCGGCGGTGCCCCCACCGGTAATGACACGCTTCTCTACGGTGCGATAAGTCGCAGGAATGACAACAATCTCTTCCCGCGCGGGGGACACCAGTCGCTCCACAGACACAGTCTCGTATTCGGCAGGTACTTCGATCGGCTCAACCCGCGCGGGCTCCCCGAGCACCTGCTTTACGAGCGTCCGGTATTCGGCAGGCACAATCAGCGTTTCCGATTGCTCGGCTGTGACCATCCGGGTTCGGGTAACGGTCTTGTATTCTGCTGGCACGTCCACAGGTGTCAGCACCTCCCCGGCTGATCCCTCCACCGAAGCATCTGCAGCGACCGACCGACCGACGACCTCGTCCTTCAGCTTCCAGGTCGTATAGGCCTGCCGGACCAATACCTGCTCTGTATAGGTTTCGTACTCGGCGGGAATGATATGCGTTTCCGTACGTTCCGGCCGGACCAGCACCTGCTCCGTCACCGCTTCATAGACGGCTGGCACGATCCGATATTCAATTGCGGCCTCTCGTACCTGCACCTTCTCCTGCACGGTTTCATATTCCGCCGGAGAATAGCGGATCTCTGTTCTTTCTGCCTGGTCCAGCACCTGTTCGGTGACTGTCTCGAAAGTTTCAGGGATCAATACGGGCGCGCGACAACGCTGCGGCGCGTCGTCGGACCAGGCTGGCCCGAGCATGAGGAACCCGGCGGTAGACATGATCATCAGCTTGATTTTCATGGACCTGCTCCAACCAGCACCGGAACATACGAACGTTCCAGCCTACCAAATACAACGCATTTCAACGATGCGCCCACATTCCGCAACCCTCGCCAATGCAGCCGGCTGTGTCGTCGACACACCTTTGCCGCAGGGATTCATATGCGCTCAAATCGCACGGGCACTGGTTTTCTGCGGCCCAGCCAGTATTAGAAGGCCGAATCCCAGCGCCGAGGTACTCCATGATCCCCAGATACACCCGCCCCGAAATGGCCGCCATTTGGTCCCCCGAATCCAAGTTCGGCATCTGGCTGGAGATCGAAACCCTCGCCGCAGAAGCCATGGAGCAAAAAGGGCTGATCCCGGAAGGCGTTTCCGCCGTAGTCCGTGAGCGCGCCACGTTCGACGTCGACCGAATCGATGAAATCGAGCGCGAAGTGAAGCACGACGTCATCGCCTTCCTCACCAACGTGGCTGAGCATGTCGGTGACGAAGCGCGCTTCCTGCACAAGGGCATGACCTCGTCGGATGTGCTGGACACGTGCTTCAATGTCCAACTGGTGCGCGCGACGGACCTGTTGCTGACCGGTGTGGACCGTGTGCTCGCTGCGCTGCAGAAGCGCGCCTTCGAACACAAGCTGACCCCGACCATCGGACGCAGCCACGGCATCCACGCCGAACCGACAACGTTCGGCGTGAAACTTGCCGGATACCATGCCGAATTCCAGCGCGCGCGGACCCGCCTTGAACTGGCTCGCGAAGAAGTGGCCACGTGCGCGATCTCCGGCGCAGTTGGCACCTTTGCAAATATCGACCCGTCCATTGAGACACACGTCGCCGAAAAGCTCGGCCTCAGCGTGGAGACCGTCTCGACCCAAGTCATCCCGCGCGACCGCCATGCCATGTTCTTTGCTGTATTGGGCGTGATCGCGTCATCCATTGAACGGCTTTCAACAGAGGTGCGCCACCTCCAGCGCACCGAAGTCCTTGAAGCCGAGGAATTCTTCTCGGCTGGCCAAAAGGGCTCGTCGGCCATGCCACACAAGCGCAACCCGATCCTGACGGAAAATCTCACCGGTCTCGCGCGCCTTGTGCGCTCGGCCGTGACGCCTGCCATGGAAAACGTTGCGCTGTGGCACGAGCGTGACATCTCGCACTCTTCGGTCGAACGCGGCATCGGACCGGACGCGACGGTACATCTGGACTTCGCGCTGCACCGCCTTGGCGGCGTGATCGAGAATCTCCTGATCTATCCTGACAACATGATGGCCACGATCGACAGCATGGGCGGCCTGCACAATTCCCAGCGCATTCTGCTGGCGCTGGTCGAAAAAGGCGTCAGCCGCGAGGACAGCTACCGCCTTGTCCAACGCAATGCGATGCGTACCTGGAAGAAGGAAGGCGACCTGCTCGACCTGCTCAAGCAGGATGAGGAAGTCTCGTCTCGCCTGACGGATGCAGAACTAGAGGCCCTGTTCGACCTCGGCTACCACTTCAAGCAAGTGGATACGATCTTCGAGCGCGTCTTCGGGCACTCCTGATTTTTGGGATAGTGGCGGCGCTTAGATCTTGCTGAGCGCCGTCCGTGCCTTTTGGGCAACCTCGGACCACGCACCAGTGGTAACGTCCTTTTCGGTCGCGATCCACGAACCGCCCACGGCCACGACATTTGGCAGGGCAAGATACTCGCCCGCATTGTCAGCGCTGACGCCGCCCGTCGGCATGAACTGAAGATGGGGCAATGGGCCTGACAGGGCCTTGAGCGCACCAACGCCGCCCGCGATAGCGGCCGGGAACAGCTTCAACATCCTGAACCCTTCCTCATAGCGCGTCATTGCCTCGCTCGCCGTTGCGACACCGGGGATAGTGATCTCCTTGTAGGCGCCTAGAGCGTCCAGCAAGCGCGGGGACATGCCCGGTGAGACCAGGAAGTCAGAGCCGGCATTCATCGCATTGGCAACATCTTCCTGCGTCAGGACGGTGCCCGCTCCAACAATCAGGTCCGGCTGGGCCTTCTTCATTTCCTCGATGACTTTCAAGCCGCTCGGCGTGCGCAACGTCACCTCGGCAATGGTCAACCCGCCATCGACCAGGGCTTTAGCCAGCGGCGCGGCCGCAGCCACATCCGGCACCACGAGGACCGGGACGATGGGCGCGCGCCTGGCGGCGGCTTTCAGGGCATCGAGAGAGGAATTCATCAAAGCGTCTCCTGGGCATAATAGGCAGCGGCACCGATCAGGGGCGCTTCGGGATCGTGCATAAGGCGCACGGGGCAATTCGCAAGGTAACCGGACATCGGCCCACGCTCGCGAAACCGCGCAATCGCGTCAGGCCGACGCAGGTAATCAACAATTCGTTCAGTGACCCCACCCGCCAGGACAACGCCGCCAAGCGCGCCATTGGCTAGTGCGAGATCCCCCACGGCACCCATCACGGCCTTGGCGCGCATCGCGATCAGTTGGTCGAACATCTCGTCGCCTGCATCCGCGCGCTGGCGCATCGCCTGAGGGGAAATGTCCTCCATTTCCCGGCCGAAGACTTCGCAGAAAGCGCTGTGCACGTATTCGAGGCCCATTCCCGATGCGACCAGCTCGTTCGAGACATATCCCTGCTCACGCATAAGGACACTGGCCACATCGAATTCGATGGTGTCCCTCGGAGCATAGGCGATATGACCGCCCTCCCCGGTCAGCACGCGCCATGCATCATCCCCCAGCGGGAACAAGGTCGCGACCCCGAAACCGGTACCTGGCCCGGCCACGATGACGGGCAAATCCGAAACCTCTTCGCCAGGCAGGATTTCCTCAAAATAATCCGAAGAATGCTCCGGCACAGAGCGCGCCATTGCCGTGAAATCATTGATGATCTGGATATCGTCAAAATCATGCTGACTGCACAGGCGTTTGGCCGACACCTGCCAGTTGCGGTTTGTCAGCATCACCTCGCCATCACGCACCGGGCCGGCCATGGCGAAACAGGCACGCTTTGGGTTCAAGCCAGTATCTTCAAGATACTGGCGCAACGCAGCATCGAACGTCTCGAAATTGTCTCCCGCCAATTTCGCGAACTCGTCAATCTCGATCTTCCCGCCACGCTTTTCAGCCAACGCGAACCTGACATTGGTTCCCCCAACATCCCCGACCAACACCCGGTCACTCATACGCTCAGTCCCCCCGGCTCCAGAAATTGAACTGGCTTGCGCCATTCGCAGCCGGGCCCGCCAATTCCCGGAAATAGGTGAACATCTCTCGGCCCAGTCCCATGCCATTCTCATTCGGACGGTATTCGTCCGGAATACGCCCGTCGAACTCCTCCGGATCGACCTTGATATCCAGGACACCTCGTTCAGCATCGAAGACGATCATGTCGCCATTCCGAATCTTCGCAATGGGTCCGCCTCGCGAGCCCTCAGGACTGACATGGATGGCAGAGGGCACCTTGCCGCTCGCCCCTGACATCCGACCGTCCGTCACGAGCGCGACCTTGAAGCCCCGGTCCTGCAGCACGGCGAGCGGCGGGGTCAGCGTATGAAGTTCAGGCATGCCGTTTGCCGCCGGTCCCTGGAAGCGGACAATTGCCACAAAATCCTTGTCCAACTGGCCCGCATCAAAGGCGGCCTTCAATGCCTCCTGAGAGTCGAACACGAGGGCGGGTGCCTCCAGAACGCGATGCTCCGGTTTCACGGCAGACACTTTGCTGACGCCGAGGCCGATCGGGCCGGCCATCATGCGCAGACCGCCATCCTTCGAGAACGGGTCAGAGACAGGCCGGAGAATATCTGTATTCGCACTGGTTTCCGGCGCTGCGCGCCAGGCGGCTTTCCCATCTTCCAGATAAGGCTCCACCGCATATTCCGAAATCGGCCCGGCCACGCCCATGGCGCCGCCATCCATCAACCCTGCACTCAGCAATTCACGCACGAGAAACCCCATGCCGCCCGACGCATGGAAATGGTTCACATCCGCAGGCCCGTTCGGATAGACGCGCGCCAGCAGCGGCGTAACCGCGCTGATGTCAGCAAAGTCTTCCAGTGTCAGGATGATCCCCGCTGCGGCGGCCATGGCCGGCAGGTGCAGCGCATGGTTTGTAGACCCGCCGGTCGCCATCAGGCCAACGACACCATTCACGATCGACCGCTCGTCAATCATTTCCCCAGCAGGCATGTATTGGTCACCCTGCGCGTGAATTTCAGCCATTCTGTGCGTGGCCGCGCGGGTCAGCGCCTCCCGGATTGGCGTACCCGGATTGGCAAAGGCGGCGCCTGGCAAATGAAAGCCCATGACTTCCATCAGCATCTGGTTCGAATTGGCCGTGCCGTAGAAGGTGCACGTGCCTTGGGTATGATAGCTCTCGGACTCGGCCTTCAGGAGCGCATCCCGCCCCACCTTGCCTTCGGCAAACAGCTGGCGGACGCGTTGTTTTTCCGGATTGGGCAGGCCTGATGGCATTGGTCCGGCCGGCACGAAGATGGACGGTATCCAGCCAAATCGAAGCGCGGCAATTACGAGCCCCGGCACGATCTTGTCGCAAATGCCCAGATGCATCGCGCCATCGAACACATCATGGCTCAGGCCAATGGCAGACGCCATGGCAATCACGTCGCGGGAGAACAGCGAGAGCTCCATTCCGGTGAAGCCCTGCGTGACGCCATCACACATCGCGGGCACACCGCCAGCCACCTGTGCGATTGCGTTCACCTCGCGCGCCGCTTCCCGGATAAATTTCGGATAATCCTGATACGGCGCATGGGCCGACAGCATGTCATTATAAGCCGTAATGATACCGATGTTCGGCCAGCCTGCGCCCAGCAATTGGGTCTTCTCGATGACGGCGCACCCGGCGGAGGCATGGGCCAGGCTGCTTTCCGACATGCGGCGCCGCGCGAAATCCTTCGGACGGCGGCCTCGGATCATCTCCAGATACGCCTGGCGGGAATCCCGGGAGCGTGCCCGAATGCGTTCGGTCACTTCTGCAATTTTCGGGTTCATCTCTGTCATCATGCTGCCCATACGACCGTCAAACGCGGCCCCAGTTTGTCGATTGCAAATCTGACCGGCTTTTCATCCACCGGCGCGGCCAATGCCGCTTCGAATACCGCCTTCTTTGACTCGCCGAAGATCAGAAGGATCGCGGCGGCGGCGCTCGTCACGGCCTTACCCGTCAGGGTCATCCGCTGTGTATGATTACCCGCAACAGGGCATCCGGTTGCATCAATGGATGCGATTGTGGCGTCGCTTGCCAGCGCCTCGGAGAGACCAGCCGATCCCGGAAACCAGCTCGCTGTATGACCGTCCTCGCCCATGCCGAGCAGGATGACATCCGCTGACGTGCAATGTGATGCGTATGCCATGTCGCGGTCTGTCGCTGCCTCCTGCGGTGCAGAATCCAGGGTTTTCATTGGCAGGAGACCGGCTGAACCGGCACGCCCCTTCAGCAGGCGGTTGCGGACAAGCCGCTCATTCGAGGCGTCGTCTTCCGGATCGACCCACCGCTCGTCGACGAGGCCGACCATCACGCGCGCCCAGTCGATCTCGGTTGTGGTCAACGCATCGAACACGCTGCCCGGCGTTGAGCCGCCGGATACCATGAGAGATGCGGTGGCTTTCGACTCCAGAGCCTTTTCGAGACCGCCCACAATAAAATGCATGGCAAAGCGGGTTGCCTCTTCACGGCTGTCAAATGTCATGAATTCGTGGGCCAGTCCGCTCATGAGCCTTCCCACCAGGCCCGGCCATCCCGGTCCATCATCATGGCAGCAGCCAGTGGGCCATCCGACCCGGCCGAATAGGCTTCCGGGGGTTCACCGGACTGCTCCCAGGCTTCGATCAGACCATCGACCCACGTCCATGCGGCCTCGACTTCATCCTTGCGCATGAACAGGGACAGGTTTCCACGCACCACATCCATCAAGAGACGCTCATAAGCATCAGGATAGCGCACCGTAAAGCTCTCGGCATAAGAGAGATTCAGCGGCAGGGATTTGACGCGCAGGCCACCTGGTCCGGGTTCCTTGATCTGCACGAACAGGCGAACCCCTTCATCTGGCTGCAGACGAATGACCAGCCTGTTCGCGCTTTCATACCCTTCCCCGAACAGGGAGTGGGGCGTTGGCTTGAACTGGATGATGATATCCGAGTGCCGCTGTGACATGCGCTTGCCGGTCCGCAAATAGAACGGCACGCCAGCCCAGCGCCAATTGTCGATATTGGCCTTGATTGCCACAAAGGTCTCGGTTGAGCTGACCGTCTCTGAGCTGAGCTCTTCAAGGTATCCCTTGACCGGCTTGCCATCCTTGACGCCCGCCTTGTATTGCCCCCGGACCGTCTGCTTCTTCGCAGCCTCGCCCGTAATGGGTGTCAGCGCGTTCAGCACCTTGATCTTCTCGGTACGAACATCATCATCTTCGAGCTGGTTCGGGGGTTCCATCGCCGTCAGGCACAACAGCTGGAGCATGTGATTCTGCACCATGTCCCGCAGGGCGCCGGACTTGTCATAATAGTCTGCCCTGCCCTCCAGACCGAGATCCTCCGCGACGGTGATCTGGATATGATCAACATAATTGCGCGACCAGATCGGTTCGAACAGCATATTGGCGAAGCGCAGCACCATGAGGTTCTGAACCGTCTCCTTGCCGAGGTAGTGATCGATCCGGAATACCTGCCGCTCTGCATAGACCTCGGCGACGCCATCATTGATGGCCTTGGCGGATTCGAGATCCGTCCCGATGGGCTTCTCAAGCACAACCCGCGTATTGCCCTGCGACAGGCCGGCCTTTCCGAGCGCCTGACAAATCTGAACGTAAAGGCGCGGAGATGTGGCGAGATAGAACACGCATGGCCGGCCATCATCGAGCGTCAGGAAAGATTTCAGCGTCGCCCAATCCGCATCTTCCTGAGTGGCATCAATCGAGACGTAATGGATCAGTTTCTCGAACTTGGTCCATTCCTTCACATCCCAATTGTCGCCGGAGGCAGACTCGCAGGCCTCCTTGGCCATGTTGCGATATTCCTTGCTGTCCATCTCGCTGCGCGCGGTTCCGACGATGCAGCTGGATTCCGGGATCTGTCCGTCCAGCCACCGGTGAAACAGGGCGGGCAGGAGCTTTCTCCGGGAAAGGTCGCCAGTGCCGCCGAAGATAACGATGTCGAAGGGTTCGACGGGGATGAATTTTGCCATCAGGCAGTCTCCAGAACGCTCAAAGTGAACATTGGGCGGGATAAGGCCAAGAATGGACTGTTCCCAGGTGTTTTCCAGTGTTTCAGGCTATTAGCCTGACTCGGAAAGGCGGCATGCCGCAAATTTTGGTATCGCCATTCTGCATTTGGCATCGCCTCCCCGGCCTATTATGCTTCTCTGCAAAATTTGCAGAGTCTTTGTTCAAGGGTCTGGACGAATGGACCAGACATGTGACAACGTTGTTTTCGGGGTTCATAAGCGGAGGAAGCACAGGATGTCCAGCACTAGAACGCGGTTGGAAGATCTTGCTGCGATCGCAGGCGTCTCCATCGCCACTGTTTCGCGTGCCCTCAACAACAGTCCCGCCGTCAATGATGAGACCAAACGCCGGGTCTGGAAAATCGCCCGTGAGCACAATTACAATTTCCGTCCTTCCATGCCGGCGCTCCTGTCCGGCGCTGCCGCAACCATTGCAATTGTGGTCCCGACGCTGGCCGGACGCCAGACCGAAGTTTCGGATCCCTTTTTCCAGGAATTGATTGGCGGGCTCAGCGAAGCCGGGCGCGCAGCCGGGTGCGACGTGCTGATCTCCTATCTTGCTCCCAAGAACCAGGACGATCTCGCCTCGATCATGACGGCGAACCGCGCCGAGGGCGTGATCTTTCTGGGCCAGAGCTTCCTGCATGAGCGATTCAACCAGCTTGCCGAGACTGAAAGCCGTTTCATTGTCTGGGGCGCTGAAATTCCGGGACAAAAATATTGCTCGGTCGGATCGGACAATCTGCGGGGTGGCAAGCGGGTCACCTCTCACCTCCTGAATCTGGGGCGCCGGCGGATTGCTTTTGTCGGTGACACTTCCAATCCGGAAATCCTGCAGCGCTATGAAGGCTATATTGCGGCGCACCGGCGCGCAGACGTCCCGCTGGACGCGGACCTGACCCTGCAATCCAGCTTTGATGTCGAATCGGCTGAGGCCGCCATTGCCAGCCTGCTCGAGCGCGGCGTCAAATTCGATGCCGTGGTCGGGGCGAATGACTTAATTGCCTTGGCGGCCATTCGCAGCCTGCTCAAGGAAGGCGTACGCGTACCGGACGATGTTTCAGTCGTCGGCTATGATGATCTCCAGCTGTCGGCCTATGGTTATCCCGCGCTGACCACGATCTCGCAGGAGCCGGCCCGGGCTGGACGAATGCTCGTCGCGAAGCTGATCGCCTCCGCGGACACCGGCAGCATGCGGTCCGAACGCCTGCCGACCGAGCTGGTTGTCCGGGAATCGTGCGGCCTCGCCTAGAGCCGGGCAATCCGACCCGAATAGGCTGGGACGCCTTTATCGGCTGTCTCGTCAAAACCAACGGATACAAGAATTTGTTCAGGTGAAACGCCCGCAATTGAAGTGGTCACCTCCGCGCTTCCCAAATTGAAGACGCACTCGACCGTTTCATTTTCGTAGACGCGATGGAACACAAGCAAATCTCCTGACACCTCATGAAACGCGATGTCACCATATCGCAACGCTTCTGAACCGGCGCGCACCGCAGCCAGATGGCGCGTAAACGCCAGCGCTGAATGAGGCTCATCCTTCTGAATATCTACGGCCAGAGCGGCATGGCCTTGCCCGATGGGCAACCAGGGCCGCGCCTCAGTGAAGCCGCAATGGGGTCCAGCCTCAGACCACGGCATGGGCGTTCGCGCGCCATCGCGGCCAAGGGTACGCGGCCAGTTCGCAATCGCTTCCGGGTCCTGCAGGTCTTTATAGGCTATCTCCGCCTGTGGCAGGCCAAGCTCCTCGCCCTGATACAGGATCGGATTGCCGCGCAGGCAAAAGAGCAAAGCATTGGTCAGTTTCGCCCGAACGCTCTCGTCCACGCCATCGAACCAGCGACTGACGCAGCGCGGCGCATCATGGTTTGAGAACGCCCAGGATGGCCAGCCCTCACCGGGTGCCCCCAGCCAGTTGCCTTGCGACGCAGCTACCGCCTCGGCGCTCAGGCGCTTCGCATAAAGGAAATCGAAGCTATAGGCGGAATTGAGATGCGTCTCTCCCTCTGTATAGGCGCGCATTTCCTTGAGCGGCTGCGGCCCTGGAACCTCGGCCACGGAGAAGATATCCCCATACTCGTCCATCAGCGCCCTCAACCGCTGGAGAAATACCGGCAGGTCCGGATGGGACTGGTTATGGACATGTTCCTGCAGATCGAACGGCCGTGACACGTTTCTGGGAGCGGGTGACTTGGCCGGATTATCCCGGAACTCCGGATCGAACAGGGAGAAATTCAATGCGTCGAGCCGGAACCCATCGACCCCGCGATCCAGCCAGAACCGCATGACATCGATCAGGGCTTGCTGAACCTCCGGATTATGGAGATTGAGCTGCGGCTGGCTCGGCAGGAAATTGTGCATGAAATATTGCTGCCGGCGCGCATCCCACGTCCAGCAAGGTCCGCCAAAAACGGCCTGCCAATTATTCGGCGGCGTTCCATCCGGTTTCGGATTCTTCCAGACATACCAGTCCGCGCGCGCATTCGTGCGATCCTGACGGCTCTCCGCGAACCATGCATGCGCATCGGACGAGTGCGCATAGACTTGGTCGATAATCACTTTGAGACCGAGCGCGTGGGCACGCTCCAGCAGCCGATCAAAATCGTCCAGCGTCCCGAACACTGGGTCCACATCACAGTAATCGGCCACGTCATAGCCGAAATCCTTCATGGGTGACGTAAAGAAGGGCGAGATCCAGATGCCGTCCACCCCGAGGGACGCGATGTGATCGAGACGCTGTGTGATCCCGTTCAAATCTCCGACGCCGTCCCCATTCGTATCCTGGTAAGAGCGCGGATAGATCTGGTAGATCACCGCCCCTTTCCACCAAGGGTGAAGGGATTTGGGGCTGATTGCGTTCGACATGGCCAAGGTCATTCCCGTTGATTCCGGGCCAGCATCGCATCGCTCCGCGATTTTTCAATCGCACGAATGCGGCCCCGATGATGCTACGACATCGGGCGCGTGAGACGAAAAATGGAAATGCGCCTGGCAGGGGCAGCAGGACTCGAACCCGCGACCCTCGGTTTTGGAGACCGATGCTCTACCAACTGAGCTATACCCCTTCAGGCGAAACAGCGGTTTGCCTCAAATGCCGTCATGCCGCAAGACTAGAGCTTCAGCCCTTGGAGAAAAACTGTGTCCCGCATTCCGTATCCCGAAGTCGACGCCCTTTCTGATGACAACAAGGCCTTTCTGGAGAAGCTCGCGCCGCTCAATCTCTTCCGAATGCTGTCGCATGCGCCCCATTTGCTCAAACCTTTTGTCGGCCTGGGCACGGCCTTTCTCCAACAGGGAAAACTGGACCCGGTCACGCGCGAATGCGTCATCCTGCGCGTGGGATACTTGTCCAATGCCAAGTATGAGACGACCCAGCACGAAGCCATAGGCTTGGCGGTCGGCATGGATGAAGAGCTGATTGCGGCGGTGAAAACCGGGCCTCATGCCGACGGTTTGAGCCATGAGCAGAAACTTGCCCTGACCTTCACCGACCATCTGGTAACCCATCCCCACCCCTCTGACGGGGCACTCAAACCGGTCCTCAAGCATTTTGGCACCCCCCTGCTGGAAGAGCTCGTCCTGCTGATCGGCTATTACATGATGGTTTGCCGGTTCCTTGAGACCTTCGGGGTGGAAGTCGAAGAGGGCGGGCCCAGGGGGGCCGAGATCACCCGGACCTGACCCCAGACTCAAAAAGGCCGCCCTTTTGGGGCGGCCTTTTCATTTGCGTCGGGTACCCGAAGCTTATTTCTTGATGGCCGAGACCACGCCGGCGCCGACCGTACGGCCACCTTCGCGGATGGCGAAGCGCAGGCCCTGGTCCATGGCGATCGGCTGGATCAGCT
>OJHI01000031.1_pt1 | contig 107160 bp, 102 predicted proteins | sample 1595181 | NCBI WGS metagenome assembly OJHI01 (sample SAMN05416830, study PRJEB24817) | seawater metagenome | isolation source: Sea water | place: Canada:Atlantic | collected 2013-07 | reverse complement strand
ACGAGATCCTCTCTGGTCTCGTGGGCTCGGAGATGTGTATAAGAGACAGGCCTTCCACGGCGCTGCCCGCGCGAAGCACCTCCAACCCGCCTTCGGTTTCTGCCCTCAGGGCGTCTGGCAGGTCGAGGCTCCACTGACGCAGAGCGGACAATCTGTCCTTCTGCATGCAAAGCTGGGGGAAGGCCGCGATGTGCTCTGCCACATTCATGGCCTTGGCGAGGGCGGTTTCCTCGTCGGTCTTGTAATTGGCGAGGCCGATGGCGAGCGCTTCCTCTGCGCCGACTTCCCGCCCCGTGAGGATCATGTCCATGGCGCGGGAGGCGCCGATCAGGCGGGGCAGGCGGATCGTGCCGCCATCGATCAGGGGCACGCCGAAGCGCCGGCAGAAGACACCGAATTTCGCAGAAGGCGAGACCACCCGCAGATCGCACCATGCGGCGAGCTCGATCCCTCCGGCCACGGCGTAGCCGTCCACGGCGGCGATGACAGGTTTCGAAAGTTCGAGGCGGCTTGGCCCCATCGGGCCGAAATCTCCCTCGACGTCAACCCGGTTGCCGCCGCCGGCGGCCACGGCCTTCAGGTCTGCGCCAGCACAGAAATTCCCGTCGGCGCCCGTAAGGATGGCAACGTGGGCGCCGTCGTCGGAATCAAACTCCTTGAATGCGTTGTAAAGCGCTTTCGCCGTCGGCCCGTCCACCGCATTGCGCGCTTGCGGCCGGTCGATGGTCACGATCAGGACAGGCCCGTTCTGGTTTATATGTACGCTGCTCATGATGGTTCCTCCGACAAGGCACTCGTAACCATGTCCGCAGGCCACGGGTTTGAGAACAATCAATAATGCTGTGTTCGGAACCCTTTAGCGGCTGAGTTCCTTCATCGCTTCGTCAAGGCCATCCAGCGTCAGTTCAAACATGCGGTGTTCGCCAATCAGTTCCCGGATCAGCTTGATCGAACCGGTATAGTCCCAAGCGCCTTCCTTGACCGGGTTCAGCCACACAAAGTTCGGGTAGCGCTCCACGAAACGCTGGATCCAGATGCCGCCGGCTTCCTCGTTCCAATGCTCAACCGAGCCGCCCGAATAGGTGATCTCGTAGGGGCTCATCGTGGCATCGCCCACGACGATGACCTTGTAGTCGCTCGGATACTTGTTCAGCACGTCCCAGGTCGGGATGCGGTTGTTCATGCGTCGGCGATTGTCCTTCCACAGCCCTTCATAGGGGCAATTGTGGAAGTAGTAGTATTCGAGATTCTTGATCTCGGACCGGGCCGCCGAAAACAATTCTTCCATGATGCGGACATACGGGTCCATGGAGCCGCCCACGTCGAGCAGCAGCAGGACCGAGACCGTATTGCGCTTCTCGGCGCGCATTTCGATGTCGAGATAGCCCTTGCGCGCCGTGTTGCGGATCGTCTGGTCGAGGTCGAGTTCATCCGGCGCGCCCTTGCGGGCCCATTTGCGCAGCCGCTTCATCGCGACTTTGATGTTGCGTGTGCCGAGTTCGACCGAGTCATCGTAATTCTTGAATTCGCGCTTGTCCCACACTTTCACGGCGCGGCGGTGACGGGACTTCTCCTGGCCGATGCGGACACCTTCCGGATTGTAGCCGTTCGCGCCGAAAGGCGACGTGCCGCCCGTGCCGATCCATTTGTTGCCGCCCTCATGGCGCTTCTTCTGTTCCTCGAGCCGCTTTTGCAGCGTCTCCATCAGTTTTTCGAAGCCGCCCATCGCTTCGATTTCGTCCATCTCTTCCTTGCTCAGGAATTTCTCGGACATCTTGCGCAGCCATTCCTCGGGAATGTCTTCAACGTCCACGGCATCGGCCAGGCTGTCGAGTCCCTTGAAGACATGACCGAAGACCTTGTCGAACTTGTCGATGTTGCGCTCATCCTTCACCAGCGCGGCGCGGGAGAGATAATAGAAATCCTCGACGTCCATATCGATGACCTGCTTGTCCATCGCCTCCATCAGCAGAAGGTATTCCTTCAGGGTGACGGGCACTTTGGCTTCGCGCAGCTCATTGAAGAAGTTCAGGAACATGGGCGGGTCTCTTCGTTTGGTTCACCATGAAGATAGCGTCGCCGGGGCCCCATGTCCAAGATGACGCTGGGAAAAGCAAACGCCCGCTTGACATGAAACCTATAGGTTTCCTATAAAAGGAAACTGAAAGGTTTCATGATATGCCAGACCAAGATGTCTTCCGGGCCATAGCCGACCCGACCCGGCGCGCGATCATGTCCATGCTGGTAAAGGGCGATCTGCGTGTCTCGGATATTGCCAGCCAGTTCGAGATGAGCCGGCCCGCCGTCTCGAAACATCTCGCCCAACTGGAAGCCGCTGACCTCATCCTGGTCGAGCGTCAGGGCAGGGAAGCGATCAACAAGCTCAATCCGGAAGGACTGAAACCCGTCGCGGAATGGCTGAGCTTCTTCAGCCAGTTCTGGGACGACAAGCTCGCCAATCTGAAACAGGCTGTGGAGGGATCCGATGACTGACGCCATTCTAACCAAGACCATCTTCATTAACGCGGCGCCGGAGCGCGTCTGGACTTATCTCGTCGAGCCGGAAAAGCTGGCGCGCTGGTTCCATGAATCGGATAAGGTATTGGAGGCCGGGCAGGACTACGCCCTGCTGCGCGAGAACAAGGACAAGCCGGACCCGAAAATGTGCTGGGGCAGGGTGCTTGTCTCCGAGCCTCCGCACCGGCTGGTCTATACGTTTACGCACGCGTTCCTGGACGGCCACGAAACCGAGGTGGAATGGCGGCTCGAAGCCGCCTTTGGCGGCACGAAAGTGACCCTGGTTCACACCGGCTTCGAGTCTTTCGAGGGCGATGTTTTCGAGATGCTGACAAGCCATGACAAGGGCTGGGACCAGCATTTCAGCCGGCTGCGCATGGTGGCTTCCTGACTGAAACGCTCATGCCCGGTTCAGCTGAATTTGCTAATCAGGCGGCATGAAATCAATGATCTCAGGCGTTTTGATGGGGCTGACCGCTTTTGGGGCCGGGCCCGCAGGGGCGCGCGATGCACAATCTTGCGCAGGTCCGGACGAGGCGGCCTGCATGCTTGATGCGATCTGGCTGGCCGCGGCCGTATTGCCGAAAGAGAAGCAGGTCCGTTTGGCCCGGCCCTTCCTTGAGACTGCCTCCTTGAGCGGCGACGCCCATTTGATAGGGGAATGGCGTGCGCGCCTCGGTTCGCCGGTCATACGCCCGTCCAGAGCGACCCCCTATGCGCGGCAGAAAGCGGAACTCGCGCTGGCGGCGGGCGATTGGGATGAATTCCTCCGCGATGCCCGTGCGGGTGTGCGGCCGTTCAATATCGGTCGACCAGAAATCATGGCGGAAGGCGCACGACTCGCGTCCACAGCGTCCATCCGGCGGCGCGTGATGGAGGCGATGTTCGAGTTGGCCGGCCCACGCCAACAGGCGTCCGGGCTCGATCGGTCCTTCGAACAGGCCGATTTTGGTTATGCCCTGGCGGAATTGTCCATGCAGACCTGCGACCTCGCACAGTTCGACCGGGCCGTGGCGCTTACCGCTGACCCGGACTCCTTGCGCTACGCCCTGTGGCGGCGCCGGATGACTGGCAATGCGGGCGCCCTGGCCGAACGCATCCGCAATGACGCCGACGCCGGCGATACGCATCATGTCCGCACGGCATTGGAGGGCTACGCCCCCATTCTGGAAAGCGGATATTGTCACTAAGCGGAACCAGATCATCACTTGTGCGTTGAAAGCACATGGAATTTACCCCAATCGAAGACCTGACGGCCGAAGTCGAAAGCATGGCTTCGGCCTTTTTCAAAAGCCTGCCGAACCTGACTATCGCGCTGGTGATCCTGATTGTGACCCTGATTGCAGGCCGCATCATTCGGGCCATCGTGTCAGCCGCCATGCATCGCGCCCATGTCCGCGATGCTCTGGTTACGCTCGCGCGAAACCTGATTTCCATCTTGGCCTGGGTCGTTGGCATCGCTATCGCGATGACCGTGATTTTCCCATCGGTATCGCCCTCTGACATCATCGCGGGGCTTGGCCTTACCTCCGTCGCCATCGGCTTTGCCTTCAAGGATGTGTTCGAGAACTTCCTCGCAGGCGTCATCATCCTCGGTCGGGAAAAGCTGCGCATTGGCGACGTGATCGAATGCGAAGACGTTTATGGCCGCGTGGAAAACATCCTGATCCGGGAAACTCATGTCCGCGAGACAGACGGCGAACTGGTGATCGTGCCGAACTCTTATCTCTTCAAGAATCCGGTCAACATCGAGACCGATCGCGGCCTGAAACGGCAGGAACTGGTCGTGGGGGTCGATTATGATACCGACATGCGCCAGGCGAAAGCGGTGCTGCAGGATGCGCTGGCCTCTTGCGAGACCGTGAAGCAATCCGAGACCATGGATGTCCAGTGCGTGTCATTCGGCGGCTCTTCTATCGATTTCAAATTGCTCTGGTGGTCCGGCAGCCGCCCGGCAGACCAGCGTGAAACCTATGATGAGGTTGCCTTTGCCGTGAAGGATGCCCTGGACGAAGCAGGCATCACAATCCCGTTCCCGCAATCGACCCTCTCCTTCCGCGAAGAGGCCATCCCGATCCCGCTGAAGTCGATCCTGACGGAAAAACAGGAAGCGGCGAACGAGAACGGCTGAGTTCGGGGCGGTTTGCCCCTTGGCGCGGCCAAGACTCGCGCCATAGAATGGAGGCATGAGCGATATCGAATTCCAGGAAGATCCGGACGGCGACCCGCCGGAAGCCATTGTCGGCAGCAAGGAGGTTGGCGCGCTGGCGCACCTCTACCGCGCGGAAGTCTATCGCTCCACCATCTGGCGCCAACGCCTCGACCAGACGACCAATTGGGCCGTGATCTCCACCGGCATCGGCCTGTCGGTCTCCTTTGCCAGTGATCGGGCCTCGCCCTTTCCTATCGTGCTCGTCGGCGCGCTTTGCATCATGTTCCTGATCCTGGAGGCTCGGCGCTACCGTTTCTTCTATGTCTGGCGCTTCCGGGCGCGGGTGCTCGAAATTGCCTTTTACGTGCCGATGCTGCGCGGGGAAGGGGCGCGTATTCCTCTCGACCGGGGCACGGCGCTATCGGATGATTACGAAAAGCCGCAATACCGCATATCCATGCCGCGCGCGATCGGGCGACGCCTGCGCCGCAATTATGGATGGATCTTCGCCATTCAGGGCGCAGCCTATTTTGCCAAGATCGCGATCCATCCCACGGATGTCCTTACACTCGGCGAGTTCATCCGCCGCGCCCATATCGGGCCCATTCCGGGGCTCGTTTCCATCGTTTTCGGTCTGGCCTTCCACGCGGCCTGGATGACGCTCGCGTGGAAAACCTGGTTCGACGAACGCCAGGACAAGACCAAGATGGCCGACTTCCTGAAAAGCCGCGAAGACGTGAACCGCCGGGCAAAGGCCCAGCCGCTCGGCGACATCACGCAGGATTAGAAGTAAGGGTGTTAGCCCGCAGGGCCACGACGCCTGAGGAGAGTGAGGGTCAGGAGCTGGGAGAAGTCTTCCCAGTCGCCATTGGCCCGCTTCGATGACTAAGGCGCGTCCGCCGGTGGCAGCGCGGGTGTGGACGCAGTGATGGGGCCGACGGATACATACCCATCATAACTTGGTGCGTCGCCCGGATAGGCAGGTATGTTTTCAAGGCTAAAGGTCATCGAGTTGGCAGCCTTATCCATGGCGTTCAATTTGAAGGTTTCCCTTCTGCGGGCCTCTTCGCCGACCCTGTTCCAGGATGTTCCCCCGTCGTGGAGAACTATCAGGGAAATTGAGTCCGGCACGAGCATGGCCATGAGTTGAACACCTGGTAGCCCAAGAAGCTCGGCTTTGCGGGCGTGGACGTTGCCTACCAACACAATGGTGCGGTCGAAACCTTTGGATTGGGTGCGAATGATCTCTGCCATTCCGTCCTCTCCCATTTGCTGTATCTTTGTCGGAGGTTGCTCGGCCAGCCAAGTGGCAAGCTCTTCGGGCGAATCCTTTTCTGGCCAGCCGACAAGTTGAACCATGGGACGAATGATAAGGGCCCGTCCGCTCCGGCGCAGATCAATCAGCGCTTCCATCATGTCCAGCATCGCCTCACTCCCCCGGCCATCCGTACTGGTCCAATGTTTTGACATGTTGGAGAGAAGCTCTGCGCGCGGATCGTCGGCATCAGATGCGGCGGCGAACGCATCTGCATGATTTGTATCGATTTCGAGGAGCACCAGCGTCTTTCCGCCCCGCGCTGAGGCGGCACAGACATAGCGGGTAAAAGCTTCTGGAATTTCGTTTGTGCCGTGCGTCTCGCCGAAGATCAGTACCCGAGTTTCTGCGGCGACGGCGACCTGTTTCCATCCGGCAGGCGCTCCGCACTCCGCCGCCCCTCCGATCGCCGTTGCGGTTGGATGATTTACGCACGCGGCCAGTGCAATGCAGGCAATTCCGAACGCTACTCGTCTGAAAGCAGGCAACATGGCGCCCCTCCAAATCTGAAATGATACACTGTATCAATTTCAGGTGGAGAGCAAATGCTGCCTTGGGGCGTGTGACCCCTGAGTTCCAAGTTCGGAAATGAAGACTGGGCCGACCTACGGTCAGCCCGCAGGGCCGCGGCGGCCTCCGCTGCCGTCGCCGCGACGGGCGAGGAAAGCGAGGCGCTCGAACAGGGCAACGTCCTGTTCGTTCTTCAGCAGCGCGCCATGCAGCGGCGGCGTCAGGCGGTCCGGGTCATTTTCCTGCAGCGTTTCGAGGTCGATATCCTCGTTCATCAGGAGCTTCAGCCAGTCGAGCAGTTCCGAGGTCGACGGCTTCTTCTTCACGCCCGGCAATTCGCGCATGGCGTAGAAGGTCGTGAGCGCGTCCTTGACCAATTTCTTCTTGATGTCCGGGAAATGCACATCGACGATTTCCTGCATTGTCTCTTCGTCCGGGAATTTGATGAAGTGGAAGAAGCAGCGGCGCAGGAAGGCGTCCGGCAATTCCTTCTCATTGTTCGACGTGATGATCACGATCGGGCGTTGTAGCGCCTTCACAGTCTCGTCGGTCTCGTAGACATAGAACTCCATCCGGTCGAGTTCCTGCAGGAGGTCGTTCGGGAATTCGATGTCGGCCTTGTCGATCTCGTCGATCAGCAGGATCGGGCGCTTGTCGGCGGTGAACGCCTCCCACAGCTTGCCCTTCTTGATGTAGTTCGCCACGTCCTTGGCGCGCTCTTCGCCCATCTGGCCGTCGCGCAGGCGGGAGACCGCATCATACTCGTAGAGGCCCTGGCTCGCCTTTGTGGTCGATTTGATGTGCCATTCGATGAGTTCTGCACCGAGGGCCTTGGCGACCTCAATGGCGAGGACCGTCTTGCCCGTGCCCGGCTCCCCCTTGATCAGGAGCGGCCGCTCCAGAGCAATGGCGGCATTGACGGCCACTTTCAAATCCTCGGTGGCGACGTAATCCTGGGTGCCTTCAAAGCGCATGAACTCTTCCTCATCTGGGTCTGATCCAACAATAGTGTCGCGAAAGTCAGGAGCAAGCGCTTACGTGGCGAAAGGGCATCGCCGCAGTGCAGCACCGAATTCATTTCAACCCGATCGCCGCCTGTGGTAAAAGGGAATGGCCATGCGCGCCGCCGCAGTGCTTCAAGCTTCAGATGAGCGCCGCGCTGGGTCTGGTTAGGTGGCCCGAACGGGCCGTGACGGACCGGAGCCAATGTAGGCCTTGTGATCCTATGCATATGGGAAACGGGCGCATGGCACATTTCCCCGGATTGCAAATCATTGTTTTCTTTGGGGCGCTTACGAAATCGCAATCAAGCGTTAACGCCTTTCTGCAAATTTTATCAAAATCTGCAGGAGTGGAATCAAACGCCATGCCATTGAAGCTGTCCCTGAAACCGGGCGAAACATTCGTGGTGAACGGCGCGGTTGTCAGAAATGGCGACCGGCGGGGTGTCCTGCTTCTTGAAAACCGGGCGCGTGTCTTGCGCGAGAAAGACATCCTGCGTCCAGCCGAGGCGACAACGCAGGCAGGCCGCACCTATTTCGCGATCATGCAAATGTACCTGCTCGGTGAAGTCGACGGCCCCGCTTATGCCCAGGCTGCTGAGGCGCTGGCGGGCCTTCTGGCAGCGTGCGAGTGCGAGGAAGACCGCGAAGCCGTGCTCGAAGTCTCTGCAGACGTCGCCAGTTCTCAACTTTACCGGGCCCTGAGCCGCTGTCGCAAGATGATGCTCGCGGATGCGCGGGAGCCGGCATGATGGCAAGCCTGAAGCAGGTAGATCCGGTCTCGGACGCCAAGCCAGTCACGCTGGAGGAGGCCATTTCGCTGCTTGAAGCCGGGCAGGGGGAGGGCCTTGTGGTCGATCTCGGCAATGGGCGCACGGCGAGCGCGGACGGGCACCGGGGCACCGATGGCCTGCTCCAGAGATTGCGGGGCCATCGCATGATGTTATCCCTCGCCTCTGGCGGCGCAGACCTGTCCAGGTTTGAAGGCATGAACGACTCGCTCATCGTGGCGCCGCTCGTGCAGGAAATCCTCGACGCCGCGGCCCAAAAGGACTAGGTGCCCGGCCATGAGCGCCGACCTTCTCTCCCTGTTTACCGCGACCTTTGTCACCTTTTTCGTCCTGATCGATGCATTGGGCGTGGCACCCGTGTTTGCGACGCTGACGGCCGGCGGTGACGATGCCTATCGGCGCAGGATGGCGGTCAAATCCATCATCGTGGCCACGATCATCATTTACGGGTTTGCGTTTGGCGGGTCCTGGCTGCTTGGCGCCATGCATATTTCCATTGATGCCTTCCGGGCGGCTGGCGGCATCCTGTTGTTCATCATCGCGCTGGACATGGTGTTCGAGAAACGCACCGAGCGCCGCGAGCATCGCGCAGAAGAGCATCTGGGCACGCATGCGTCCGATCCGGAGCCGGATGACATTTCCGTCTTCCCCCTGGGTATCCCGATGGTGGCCGGGCCGGGCTCCATTGCAACTGCGATGTTCTACATGTCGGACAAGTCGGACTGGGTCGAGAAGGGGATCGTGCTCTCCGCAATCGGGCTGAACCTGCTGCTGACGCTGGTCATTTTCCTGATTGCCGGACCGCTGGTGCGCCTCATGGGCGCCAGCGTGGCGGGGGCGCTGACGCGGATCCTCGGCGTGATCCTGGCGGCCCTATCGGTTCAGCTGCTGATCGACGGCATTCGCGGCGCGTTCAATCTCTAGCGATCAGATGCCGGAGGGCTCGACGCTCTTTTTCGGCAGGCGGACATTCCGGCGGAAGGTCGCAATCATCACATAGAGCAAGGCGAGGCCGGATGCGGTGAGGCCCAGGACCTGGAGCATCAGCTGCCGCGTCCACTTGATGCCTGTGTCGGCAATGCGCAGTGCGCCCGGCCCGTCCTGTTTCACGAGGGCCACCGAGCGGTCCCCGCCCGCCTCGGCCAGCAATCGGGCGCGGCGGAGATCGGGACTGTCTTTCACATGCTCGATGAGTGTGATTGCCGCCGGAGTGCTGGTCAGCATGCCGATCCGGTCGATCTGGGTCAGGTCGGTTTCAAGCTCCAGCAAGCCATCGGCATTGATCGAGTCGAGATAGGCGTTCCGTACCCGGTCGACGCGAACGCTGGTCGTGGCCAGTTCTCCCAGGGCCTCTTCCAGCGCGGGGCGCAAGACATCATCGGGCAGGGCGTTGTTCAGGCGGCCTTTCAGGTAAGCCGTGAATTCCGGCGTCATTCTCCGGGCGCGGCGAGCAGATTTGAGGATGGAGGCCGCCCGGATGTTGCCTTCCGACAGGCCATCGGGGGTATCCGCGCCAATCAGGGCAAGCGCGGTGATCTTGAGGGTGATCGGATCAACCCGGTCGCCCCTGAGCCAGCGCTCGGAATTGTTGGCGAGGTCCGCAAATGTCCCAAGCAGGACGAAGCGCCGGTCCGACGGACGGGCCGTGCTGGAGACGCTGACTTCGGAGTCTTCCGCAGTCTCGTCGGCAATCCCTTCTTCGGGCACATTATCCGTGCCGTCTGTATCTTCGATGATGGCAGACGCGCTCGGGATATTTCGGGAGCCAGCCGAGGCCTGGGCCTTTTCGAATTTCAGGCCGATATCGAGCGGCAATTTGCGCAGCGCGGCGGCGGCCATTCGGTCATCCGCGCGGTCCAGCTTCACGCCGCTGGAATCGGCTTCCAGCTCGCGCACGGAGTCCCGGTCGAGCATTTGAGGCGCCGCCAGAAGGAAGCCGCGCGCGGCTGCGACATCCATGTCGGTCAGTTCACGTTCGACTATGTCATGCCAGAATTTGTACTTGTCGCCGCCATTGCGCGGCGCGATCGCCGCAAATGTATCGTCCATGTTGCGACGGGTCTGATCGATTGATTCAATGGTGGGGGAGTCTGAAAAACTCTCGCCGGAAAAAGCCATGGTGAGGCTTTGCGCAGCGATGACGGGCATGAGGATCAGCAGTGAGTTGAACACCACCGCCTGCATCCAACCGGACGATTTATCCATAGTTTTCCGGCGTCGGGCCATCTACGCTGAAACCAGTCATCCGTTGTGTTTTGGACAGGCAATCATAGAGCGCGTCGTCGGGAGAAAGATCAAGTCCCGGCCTGTAAATTGCACAGGAACAAGCGGTTTCAGGCACCAAGGTTTGGTAACATTATAATGAAGATTACATGTTTTTGCCTCAATTGTCTGAAAACATTGACGAAAATTACACAGCCTCAGCAATTGCAGAGAATCACTTGGGGGTCTATATCCGCCCCCAAACAGAGTTAAGGTGATAAGCGATGAGTGTTGACCTTTCGGACGACTATCGCCCCTCGGATGACGAGGAGTTCATGAACAAGCGTCAGCTCGCTTACTTCCGGCGGCTTCTGGAAAACTGGAAGGCCGATATTCTGGACGGCGCGAAGCAGACCATCAACAATCTTCAGGGTGAGTCAGGATCCCTGCCGGATATCGTGGACCGTGCATCTGCGGAAAGCGACAAGGCCCTGGAATTGCGCACACGCGACCGCCAACGCAAGCTTATCTCCAAGATCGACTCGGCCCTGCGCCGGATTGATGACGGCTCCTACGGGTATTGCGAAGTGACGGGTGAGCCAATTGGCCTGCGTCGTCTCGAAGCGCGACCGACGGCGACGCTGAGCCTCGAAGCGCAGGAACGCCACGAGCGCAAGGAACGCACGCTGCGCGACGACTGACGCCTTCCGAATACGAGTACCAGAATAAAAAGCGGCGGTGACCCTGATCGGGATCACCGCCGTTTTCATTTACCCATCAACCCAACGCTTCGGCGGTTATGCTTGGAGCCTCATGCGTTGAAGACATACTGCCACCAAGGTCCAAAGGATGTCTTACAGCATGGTAATCAAGGCCTTAACAGCTGCATGTGATATTTAACGCAAAGCGCGCCTGCATTAAGGCTAACGGAGTTTTGGGTTGCACCATGGCTGAGGATGACCGCAGCAGGGCGGAAATTACTAACCAGTCGTTAACCGTATCTGGCGCACAACAAACTGGAACACGTGAACCGGCTACCCGCTCCATGAAGACTGATCTGCCTCTTGCTGCCGATGACGGATGGGACATGTCTCCCAGACGTGAGGCCGACATCATGCTTGACATGCCGACAACATTCGAGCCGATCACGCCGACGCGTCGAATCCCGACATCGCGCGGTGTGCTCAGCTCCGCCGAGATCGAAGCCCTGCTGCGTCCCAATCTGGACGACATGCCTGAGCCGGAGCCCGAGCCGGAACAGGTGATTGATGTTGCTGTTCCGGATCTGGTTAAACGGCTCCCCGCCGAACCGACCGAAATAACTGAAGATGCGCGCCGGGTTGCATCGCGCCTCACTCTGGCGCTGCGGGATGGCTGCGGCCTGAAAGCTGCGGCGCTGGCCCGGGCCAGTGCGCGCGGCAGTTTCGACCAGGGGCTGGAGACCGAGTGCGCCGGCCGTGGCTCGGCGATTGCCTGCTACGTCGCGCCGGGCGGCGAGATCGCGGCCATGCTGGTAATCAGTGCATCGCTGGCGAACGCCCTGATCGAGACCGCCTGTGGCGGCACGCCGACCGCGGGCCATCACCGCGCCCTCACACCGATGGATGCTGCGTTGCTGGAAGGGCTGGTCCGCCCGCTTGGCACAGCCTTGGCGCCGTCTCTCAAATTCTCCCGTATCGAGACCGATGCGGAATTTGCCTCGGCGCTCGCCGGGCCGGGCACGACCTCCATCCTCGATCTCGATATACGCGTTGAGGATCTGAAGATGCCGGCGCGCCTGATCCTTGCCGAAGACGATCTGTTCGACCTGTCCAGCGATGTGCCGCCCGCGCGCGCTCAGGGCCGTGTGTCGCACTCTGCCGCACCGTCGGCTGGGGCAGGGGCGATGACCGCCGTGCTCACAGCGCGGGTTGCATCGCTGAGCGTGCCCTTGTCCCGTCTTGCAGACCTGAAGCCCGGCTCGACCCTGCTGCTGGGCTTGCCCGCCGACCAGCCGGTCGAACTCCTGACGGGCGGCCGGGATGGCGCGGTCGTTGCTGAAGGCGAGATTGGCCGCAAAGGCAACCGGATGGCGCTGCGGATCAGCCGGCGGACAGCCCTGCTGCGCTAGGCAGGGGCTTGCCCTCACGGCGTCCTACATGTTGGCTTCAGCGCCTGCTTTCGACGCTTCTTCCGTGCCACCCCCCCGGATTTCCGCTTCGCGCTGGGCCCATAGCCGCTTCTGGTATTTGGTCGAGATCACATCGGTGACCACCAGCACGAAGATGACGAGGTAGAAGGATGATTTGGACATCGCTTCGACCGTGTAAGAGAACAGCTTCATATGGGCGAGATGCGCGCCTTCGGTGACGAGCAGGATGCCGACCAGGAACAGAATGAACAGGCCCATGACCTCGTACATGCGGTTCTTCTTGAGGAAGTTTGCCACCGCGTCCGCCATCATCGCCATCACCACGCCGGATACGATGATCGCAATCGCCATCAGCCAGACTTGGTACTCCTTGCCCGGTCGGCAGGCGACCGCGTCCACCATGGGCTGGGCGATCAGGGCTTCCTTGCAGTCGGTAACGGTGCCTGTGAACGTTCCGATCGTCTCGCCGGCGGAATTCACGATGCGCGCGATTTCCTCATTCGCGATCGCCATCGCGGAGAGGATGGAGTCGAAGGAAAAGACGAGGTTCATGGCCACGATCAGGCCGATAGCCTGCATCACCGATTTCGATTTGCCGCCCTCACTATGCTCGATGTGTTCCACCGTCAGCATGTGCGAGATTTCCTTGATCGCCGTATAGATGATGAAGGACCCACCCGCGAAGGTGATCATGCTCTGAAAAGTGAATTCGCCTTCGATGATCCCGGTCAGATGAAAGCCGAATAGCGGCTCTGCCAGCGCATCGAACAGGGCGACGATGACAAACAGGAGAACGATCCGGAACAGCACAGCCAGCCCGATGCCCCACTGGCGGACCATGGGGGCCTTGGCTTCGCCGACCCGTTTTGATTCGATGGAAATGTAGAGCAGATTGTCAAAGCCGAGGACGGCCTGGAGCATCAAAAGCATCAATAGCGTAAACAGGCCCGATACGGAGAAGACCTCCGCCAACATTTCACCCAGCATCCCCGAATCTCCTGATATAAAATCTGATCCAATTCCCTGATAGGGAGAGTGGACCGGTCAAATCAAGTTACGCCGGAGGTCTTTAACAGTTCCGCTTCGATCTCGACGTGCACCTTATCGGTCAGCAGGCCGCTGAACCGATCAATGCCGAACACGGTCCGGTCCAGGTCTGTGGTGGCCGAGAAACCGGCGACCTGGGCATTGCGCAGCCGGTCGAAGCCGGCGCCATTGAAAGTCACCGACAGGATGATCGGCGCGTTCTTGCCGTGCAGGGTCAAGATGCCCTCGACCTCCGCCGTGACCGGGCCGGTTATCAGGATGCGCGTCGACTGGAACCGGGCTTCAGGGAAATTGGCTGCGCTGAACCAGTCTGATCCCATCAGCGTGTCCGCGAATGCGTCATTCGCGATGTCGAGCGAGGTCATGTCGACCACGCCTTCCACCCGCGCCTCTGCCGGAGCGTCCGGTTCACCGCTCAACTGGACGTCAAACCGTTCGAAGCGTCCGACATAGGTGGAATAGCCAAGATGATCGATCTTGAAGGTGAGGGCGGCGTGGGCCGGATCGAGTTGCCAGTCGCCGCCCTCCATATTCACGACATCCGTGGTCACATCCGGTTTGAGGATGGGGGCGAGCACGGAGGTGCACGCAGCGAGCCCGGCCAGTGCGAGCGGAGCAAGACAGGCGCGGGCAAAGCTGCGTGGGATCATGGTCAGGCGCCCTTCGTCTCGGCGACCCAGGCGTTCACATTCTCTTCGAGAATCTGAAGCGGCACCGGGCCATCTTTCAGGACAACGTCGTGGAAGTCGGCGATGTCGAAGTCTTCACCGAGCTCAGTTTTCGCCATTTCGCGCAACTCAAGGATCTTGAGCATGCCGATTTTGTAGGCCGTCGCCTGTCCGGGCATCACGATATAGCGCTCGATGGCCTTCTTCGCGTCACCTTCCGGATTGGGCGTGTTGTCCAGCAGGTACTGAATCGCTTCTTCGCGGGTCCATTTCTTGTCATGGATCCCGGTATCGACGACGAGCCGTGCGGCGCGCCAGATCTCCATGGCGAGGCGCCCGAAATCGTCATACGGGTCGGAATAATAGCCCATCTCCTTCGGCAGAAACTCCGTGTAGAGCCCCCAGCCTTCCGAGAAAGCAGTATAGCCGCCATATTTCCGGAAGCTCGGAATGCCTTCCAGCTCCTGCGCAATGGCGATCTGCATGTGGTGGCCCGGAATGCCCTCATGGAAGGCAAGCGCCTGCAGCTGGTAAGTTGGCATGTCCTGCATGCGATAGAGGTTGGCGTAATAGGTGCCCGGCCGGCTACCATCCGGGGCAGGGCGGGAGTAGAAGGCCTTGCCAGCGGATTTCTCGCGGAACGGCTCGACCGCCTTAACGATCATGTCGGCCTTGGGGAATGTGTTGAACACGCTCGGCAGGTCGGCCTTCATCTTTTCGATCTGCGCCCGCGCTTCGGTCAGATAGGCGTCACGGCCTTCTTCGGTGTTCGGCATGTAGAATTGCGGATCGGTCCGCATGAACTCGAAGAACTCCTTGAGCGTGCCTTCAAATCCGACCTTCGTCATGATCCCGCGCATCTCGTCATGGATGCGGGCGACCTCGTCCAGGCCCAGCTGGTGGATATCCCCGGCGCTCTTGTCGGTCGTGGTGATATGTTTCAGGCGCATCGCGTAATAGGCGTCACCTTCAGGCAGCTTCCACGCGCCATCCTCGGTCGTGGCGGACTCCGACTGTGTCTCCATGACGGCAATCAGGTTTTCATAGGCCGGGCCTACCGAGGTCTCGAGCGCCGCAGCGGCACTTGCGAGCAGCTCATCGGCCTGGGCAGAGTCGATCGTGCCGCCCTCGACGAGGCCGGACACCTTGCCGCGGAAATCCTTCATCAGGGGGCTGTCTTCGCTGCCATCATCCACATCGGACGTGAAGGGATAGCCGGTGATCACACCCTTGGAATCATTCAGCACATACGGATACACAAAGGCGGGTGGCATGATGCCAAGGCCTGCGGAATATTCAGCATTTTCAATATTCTGGGCCAGATAAGTTTCGACGCCTTCAAGGCGGGCCACATAGGCTTCGGCATCAGACAGGCTGGTGACGCCATGCTGGTTTATCAGGAAGGCCGGGATGCCCGACTGGACGCCGCCCATCTGGTCGAAGACATAATCGTAGTGGCGGTAGGGGAAACCGGCTTCGGCGTCGGCCAGCTCATATTCGGCGAGGCGCCAGGACAGCTTGGCCTGGTCGTCCAGCAGGTCGAAATCGAACAGCGTCTTCATCTCGGCGACGTTGGCGCGCTGGATCTCCATCTCCTTGATGTCGGCCGCGTCCGAGGCGTCATTCCATTTGTCGTAATCCGTCTTCACACCGAGATAGGTCTGGTACATCGGGTTGCGCGCCAGGGTCTCCTGGAACTTGTCCTCGAACCACTGGTTCAGCCGGGCGCTCTCGGCGGCCACCAGTTCGGTGCGGTCTGCCTGGGTCGGAGCGGGGGGAAGGTCTGCGACTGGGGGCGACAGCGTCGACTCCGGCGTGCTCTGACAGGCGCCGAGCAGCAGGAGCGCTGCGATTGCTGTTGAAGTCCGTCTCATGAAAAGCTCCGATTCCACTGTGATTTCTGTAATTTTCAACGTTGGTCTTAACGTCTTTTTCGCTTTCATTAACCTTTGTCGTGCCACATTTGGTACACTAGGATTCCGTATGACTGAGTCGGCAGCGATGCCGAACGGAAAAGGCGTAGAGTGCTGGCCCAACCTTGGCGGCTGGCAACAGGAGTGTAAAGCGACCAATGGATTTTCAAGTGCAGGCGAAGGCCGCTCCCGCTGACGATCAGGACACTGCCGCCGAAATGAGCGTGCTGCCTGAGCGCGGACGCGTGGACTTCATGCAGCTTTCATTCTGGATATGCCTGCTCGTGTCGATCGCGGCGGCCAGTGTCGCACTTGCCTGGCCAAACGCTTCCGGCGCGCCGGGCCCGATCCTGCTGATCGCCATGGCGTCAGGCGGACTCGTGTTCCTGTTGTGGAGCGTGCGCGGCGCTGGCCGGATGCTGGGCCTGTTCCCGGAACGTGGCTCGATTGCCCGCGCTGCGCAGGCTGCGACGCCGCGTTTTGGCTGGATCGAGGCGCTGGATGAATCCGTACTGATTGCCGACCAGGGCGGCGCGCCCGTTGCGGCCAACACATCCTACCGGGAACTGACGAGCCTCGCGCTGATCGGATCGCAATCCGAAGGTGCGCCTGTCACGGTGGATCGTCTGTTCGGAGCAAACCCCGGCCTTGCTGCGCCAGTCTATCGCCTGTCCAAGGGCGCCAAGGCTGGTCATGCCCGCCGTGAAATCCTGCCGCCGATCACGATTGGCCCGGAGCGCGTGCCCGCCCAATTCGAAATCACGGTTTCCCCGCTGCCGCGCGACAAGGTTCTGTGGCGCATTCGTCCGATTGCGGGTGAGCGCGAAGCGACCGGCGCGGCTGACCTGAAATCGCTCTATGTCGAAGACGCCCCGATGGGCTTCTTCGCGGCGCGCCCTGATGGCACGATCACCTATGCCAATGGCTGGCTGCGGGATATGCTGGGCCTGCCCGAAACGGCCAAGAACATTCGCATCGACGACATCATGCGTCCTGAATTCGTGAAGATGCTGTCGCGCGACCGCAAATCCGGCGTGCCAGGCCGGGTCGACATCCAGCTGCGCGGTCGGGACGGCGTCGAGCGCCCGGTGCAGGCGATCACGACCTGGTCGGGCAAGGGCGCTGATGCGACCGGCCGCACGATCATCCTGGCCAGCCAGCAGGTGATGAACACCGGTGAGGAAGGCTTCCGCGTTTCCACCGCGTCGCGTCCGCCGCGGCCCGATGGCGACCCGATGTTCGACGATGCGCCATTCGGCGCCGTGCGCCTTGAAGGCGGCAGCGTCGACAGCGCCATCATCATGGACACCAACCGCGCCTTGATGGACCTCACCGAAGGCAAGGCCGCGCCGGGCGGGAAATTCTCCGACCTCTTCTCGGCCGAGGAAGGCGAAGACGCCCTCAAGAGCCTGCTGGTCGATGCGATCGACAAGCCGGTAAACCTGAAACTGGCCGGCGAAGAGCCCAAGCACGTCAACGTCTTCGTGGCGCTGGATGGAGCCGGGCGCCCTTCGGTCGCCTACGTCATGGACATCACCGAACAGCGCCAGCTGGAAATGCGCCTGGCGCATGGTGAAAAGATGCAGGCCATCGGCCAGCTCGCCGGCGGCGTGGCCCATGACTTCAACAATGTGCTGCAGGGCATCATCCTGAATAATGAACAGCTGATGGTGCACCATCCGCTAGGCGATCCTTCCTATTCGAATTTGAAGTCGATCCACGAATTCTCGATCCGCGCGAAGGACCTCGTGAAGATGCTGCTCGCCTATGCGCGCCAGCAAACCTTCAAGCGCGAAGTCTTCGCCGTGACAGACTTCATGTCCGAATTCTCCATCCTCCTCCGCCAGCTGCTGGATGAGCGGATCGAGCTGGACGTCAAGCATGGCCGCGACGTGCCTTATATCAAGGCCGACAAGAACCAGCTTGAAAACGCCCTGTTCAACCTCGCGACCAATGCGCGGGATGCGATGCTCAGCCACAAGAATGGTGGCAAGCTGACGATCCGCACGGCGCGCGCCACGGGCAAGGAAGCCCAGGACAAGGGCTTCGCCTTCGTCAATGATGGCGACTACATGCTGATCGAAGTGGAAGACACCGGTCACGGTATGCCGAAGGATGTCATGGACAAGATCTTCCAGCCCTTCTTCACGACGAAGGAAGCTGGCGTTGGCACGGGCCTTGGCCTCGCGACGGTCTACGGCATCATCAAGCAGTCGGGCGGCTATATCTGCACCACGTCCGGGGTCAGCAAGGGCACGACCTTCCACATCTACCTGCCAGCCCTCAAGGCCGAGGATATTCCTGAGCCGGTCGACATGACTCAGGCCGAGAAAATCGCCAGCCAGCCCGTCGATATTTCGGGTCGCGGCCGGATCCTGCTGATCGAGGATGAAGACGGCGTACGCGGTATTGCGGCGTCCTTGCTGCGCTCCAGCGGCTATGAAGTCGAAGAGGCCTGCGATGGCGAAGAGGCGATGGAAATCCTGGAAGATAATCCGGAGAGCTTCGACCTCGTCATTTCCGACGTCGTCATGCCGGGCAAGGATGGTCCGACGCTGATCCGCGAGGCGAAGGATTTGCTGGGCCATGCCCGCGTGATCTTCATCTCCGGCTATGCCGAGCGCGACATTGCCAAACAGCTGGACGATGACCGCGCAGTCTCGTTCCTGCCGAAGCCATTCACCGTCCGCCAACTGGCCGAGCGTGTGAAACAGGAACTCGGCAGCCCCAAGAAGGAAGCCGCCTGAAAGTCGGACGACGTTTAACGGGGGCCTGTCTGGTCAGGTCCAGTGTGACTGGAGCAGGGTAGCAAATTCGGTTGCCCGCTCCGCACAGGCCCAATGGCCGGCGCCGCGCTCGACATGCAGCGGCACGTTCCAGCGCTTCGCGAACCGTTCGCCTACGGAGAGGTCTACAAAGGGGTCCGTCTCGCCCCAGAACAGCTGGCCGCGCTTCGGCAGGTTTTCGAGGCCGCTCACCCATTCATCCGAGAAACGGAGGCCGGCCGCTGACCGGTAGAGCCTGAGGATGCTCTGCCGCATCGTCTTGTCGATCAGGGGGACTTCCTGATCGGCAAGGCTGCGCGGCATGCCGCCGGTGACGAGTGCCGGCAGGAGCCGTTTCTTGTTGCGCATGCCCAGCATGACAAGCTCGCCCAGCAAAGGCGTTGCCCAGCGCCTTGCCATTGTGTGGCCGCGGTAGTCGGGATCGATCACGGCATTGGTGACGCACCAGCTGCGCACGAGGTCCGGCCGCAGGGAAACCGCGCGCAGGGTCAGCAGCGCGCCCCAGTCATGGCCGACAATATCGACGTTGCCGCCTGCCGCCTCCATCTGGCCGACCAGCCAGTCAGCATAGGCATCCTTTGTGGCGCTGAACCCGTCTGGACGCGGGCAGCCGAAGCCAGGCAGGGCAGGCGCAATATAGTCCTGTTCTTGCAGGCCGAGCGCCGCGACCAGTGGCTCCCAAAGGTGCGGCGTATCCGGAACGCCATGTATGAACAGTTTCATTGCCATTTCCCCACCCCTTGCTTGACAATAGGTGAATATTCCTATTAAGCGGCAGACGCAACCTTTGGGAAAATTATCCCATGAAACATCGTGATATCTGGCGGGGACTTGATGCCCTTGCCGCTCATCATGGCCTGACAGCTTCCGGGCTGGCGCGTCGCGCCGGGCTGGACCCGACGGCCTTCAATCCTTCCAAACGGGAAGGGGCCGATGGACGTCCGCGCTGGCCGTCCACGGAAAGCCTTGCGCGTGTGCTTGAATCGGTCGGCAGCCGGTTTGAGGACTTTGCCGCGTTGGTCGATGGAAGGCGTGGCGCGATTGCCCCCCTGATCGGCTTTGCACAGGCGGGGCAGGACGGTTTCTTTGATGATGCCGGGTTTCCGGTGGGCGGAGGCTGGGAAGAGGTCCGGTTTCCGGGGCTGGAAACGGAATCGGTCTATGCATTGGAGATCAGCGGGGATTCCATGGAGCCGGCCTATCGGGCCGGGGACCGGATCATCGTGTCTCCGGGCTCCGAAGTGAAGCCGGGAGACCGGGTCGTCGCGAAAACAATTGACGGGGAAGTCATGGCCAAAGTTTTGGCCCGCAAGAATACGCGGACTGTGGACCTCGCATCGCTCAACCCCGCTTATCCCACCCGCAGTTTCAAGCCGCCAGAGATTGTCTGGCTCGCCCGGATTCTGTGGGCGAGCCAGTAAGCCTTATCCCTTGCGCGGGGCGGTTGCCGCCTGAGCCACCTCCTCGTCATGGGCGGGCTTGTAGAGCGGGGCATATTTGTCGACCATCTTGATGCCGTCATCCTCATGATAGACGTCGCGCCAGAAATTTGGCTCGCCATCCTCATCCACGGTGACGGTCATGTAGGTGATGTGAATCTGGGTTTCGGACTTGAACTCGATTCGTTCCGGATTTGACCCTGCGAGGGCCTCGGACACCTGCCGGGACGAGATTTCCGGGTCATGCGCGGCAATCCATTTCGCCATTTCTTCCGGTTTTTCCAGACGCACGCAGCCAGAGCTGAACGTACGCTGGGCCCGGTCAAACAGGCTCATGCCCGGTGTGCCGTGCAGATAGACCGAATACTGATTGGGGAAGATGATCTTCAGATCGCCGAGGGCATTGCTGGCTCCGGGGCCCTGAACCAGCTGGTAGTTTTCGGCGGCAGCCGGATCAGTCCAGTCCACCGAGGCGGCGGAGACGGACTGGCCGGTGGCACGATCAATCACCTTGAAGTTCTTGCGGGCCGCGTAGGACGGATCCTTGGCCAGCTTTGGCAGCTTGTCGCGGCGCACGATACTGACCGGGGCATACCAGCGCGGATTGGCGACGGCATATTCCACCTGGTCGGAGAATACCGGGGTTTCGCGGCTTGGCATGCCGACGATTGTTTTCATCGCGATTTCGCGGCGGTTGTTGCGCCAGCCTTCGGCCGTGAAGGACGGAATATTGGCCCAGATATACTGGTCACCCAGATCATCATAATGGCGCCAGCGATTCATCGTGTCGGCGATCCGGTCGATCTTGGAGTCGACACTCTCATTCAGTGCGGCAAGCGTATTGCCGCCCACGACACCATCATCTTCAAGACCGTGATGGCGTTGGAATTCCTTCAGGGCGTCCTGAAGACGCGTATCAAACATGATCTCTGGGGAAGCTGTGTCGGCGTCATCATTCGAGGCCATACTGATGGTAGACAAAAGCTCACCCGCCCAGGTCTCCGGCTTGTAATAGTCTTCGGCTTCCAGACGGTCGCGCAGGGCCGGTATACGTGGATCTTCGTCATCCAGTTCAATCGCGTCACCGTCCGGAATGGCGAGCCAGCCACCCTCTGACCGGATTTCGCGATAGTGCTTCAGCTGTTTCTTGAGACGATTATATTGGGGGTGCTCGGGTTCGAGCTCGGAAAGAATGTCATCGGCATCCCCTCTCGCAGCCTTGATCAGGCTTTTCTGCACGGTGGATTTGGAGGGCGCATCGGTCTTCGATTTGGCCGCCTCGCCATTGTCGGACAATCCTCCGCTCACGGCAGAGGCCATGCGGATCCAGGCTGCGGTCAGTTGCAGGTCGGCTGTGGCGCGGGTCTCATCGCTGTTGCCCTTCAGGCGCTTGGCGGCGATCTTGTCGAGATTGGCCTTCGAGACGTCGGATGCGACAAGGCCGTAAGAGAAGAGATCACTGCGCGCGCGTTTCAGGGAGCGAATCCCTTTCTCGGTCCAAATTGGCTTGAAGACGTTCTGGGCATAGGCGGTGCGTACTGTGGTGAGGACTCCGGCTTCGGTCTCATTGCCTAATTCGCGCTCCAGCCAGTCATTCAGGATCAGGGTCTGGATGGCAGAGGCTTTCTCCGCTTCAAGTTCACCGCCCATGGCCTCTTTCTCGCTCAGATCGGCCAGTTGGACACTGTCGGCTGGGGCCGCATGCTGGGCGCAGGCGGGAATGGCGGTCAGGAGGCCAGCGGTGGCGAGGAGGGTTGATGCAAGAAGTCGGCGATGCGTACGCATAGATAATCTCCAAAATACTCTTATTAGAGAAGAGCGCGGCCGCCGCATCAGGCTGGCCTGGCCGGTCAAGGAGACTGGCGGAACTCTTCGCGGTGTTGCTGGATAAACCGGTCGCATCCGCTCCGGTTCCGAAATACGGCCCTGAAAAACATCAGAAAAAATATGGCACCATTTGCGCGCTGATGCGTTTTACGGGCGAGCGTATGGTTAAGATGATGCGTGCCTGCCCAGACCAGACAAGAGGACCAGACCCATATTTTCCGAATTCATGAAATTCATCTTCCTGCCCTGGATCATTGCAACGGCTGAGCCGCACCCGGTCCAAACAGTCGGCAAGATCGAGACGGTCCCGACAGGCGCTGGCGTCGAGATCACAGTAAACGGAACGCGCTCTGCGCTGCCCCTGATTTCCGTCTCTGCCATGCCGGGCGACCAGATCAGCCTGGCCATTCCTGAAGACGCCAACATCGAAATCTCGGACGGCAGATTGAGCCGCGACGCGGAGGAGATTGCCTGGACCGCGCCGGAGGCGCCGGGGCTGGCCGACATGACGATTTCCCATCGCGGCGCTGAAACCCGCCTGAACCTGCTGGTGCTGACGCCCTTCGAGAATGGGGTGGACGATTCCCTGAATGGTTATCGGATCGGGATGTATGCGCGGCCGTTGCGAGACCTTCCGTCCTATGCCGTGCCCAAGGGCTTTATCGACCTGACGGCGATGCCGGATGATTTGCATGTTTCGCCGAACTTCCAGCTCGGCCAGTTCCGCTGCAAGCAGCAGCCGGGACATGAACCGACCTATTTGCTGATGCAGCCCGACATGCTGGTGAAGCTCGAAACCCTTCTTGCGGCGGCGAACGAAAAAGGATGGGAAGCGGACACTTTCTTCGTGATGAGCGGCTACCGCACGCCTTTCTATAATGCCGCCATCGGCAATACGACGACTTCATCCCGTCATCTCTATGGCGATGCCGCCGACATCTATATTGACCAGGACCGGGACGGGCAGATGGATGATCTCGACGGCAATGGCCGGATTGACAAGAATGACGCTCGTGCGCTGGTCAAGCTGATCGACGAGCTTGCTGCAGAAGACTCTGAAAGCTGGGTCATTGGCGGCGCATCGGCCTATGGGTCGAATGCGGCGCATGGGCCGTTCGTGCATGTCGATACGAGAGGCTATTCGGCGCGCTGGTAGTCAGCTGAACGCTGTTTCGGCGCGCCATTTCTGTTTCCAGCTTTCCAGTTCTTCCTTCGTCTCCACTGAAAAGGAATAATGGTTCGTGGCAGGGGGAAGTCTCGCGGCCGCCTGTTTCAGGCGGGGTATGCGCGTATCCTCCCGGTGGGGAGTGTACCGCGCGGGAAGAATGACAGGCATGACAAGGGGCCGTCACGCGAGGGAAACGGGCGGACAGGAATGGTTTTTCGGGGGAGTTAGCCCGAGCTTTCCCACGATTCCAGCGCCGCACTGATCTGCGCGGGCAGCAGCGTGGCCAGAGCGCCAAGCTCTGGCGAGAGTCGAAAGGCGGGCGTCGCTGCGCCGACCATTGGCTTGGGTTCGCCGTTTTTCTGCAGGCGTTTGAGGCTGCGGGCGAGACGGGTTGCGTGGGCTTCGGGCTCGGCGATGACGCGCCGGAGCGCGGCGATGCGGGCCATCAGCTTGCGGGGCGAAACTGGTCCGGAAATGGTACGGGAAATGTCCGGAAAGCCACCGGAGCCTTCAAAGGCCCGGCGGGCGGGCAGCAGTTTCAGCCGTCTGGGGGAGAGGCGCGGGAAGATGGCAAGCTCGACGCCTTCGGGCAGGTCCGGCTCATGCGCTGGGCCAGCGGGGGCCGGGCGCGGCGGAGGAGGGGCCAGTTGCAGGCCGAGCGCCATCAGGAGGATCAGCCGACGGACGATTGTTTCAAGGATGCGGAGCCGGCCGGAGACGCGCTGCGCCAGGCCGCGCCCGATCCGCTTCGGCCCGAGATGCAGGTTCGCCAGGGCCGAAGCATCCATCACGGCAAGGGCGGCCTGTTCGAGCCCACGTTTGAGAATGTCGGTCTGCGCATCCATGCGGGGAAGTATGGGGGAAGGGGTTATCAGACGGATTGGGGAATCCATTTGGTGGGTATCGCTTCGCTCAACCCACCCTACGCAAAATGACAATGTGTGAAGGACCAATATTTGTAGGGTGGGTTGAGCGAAGCGATACCCACCACACCGGCCTATCCAAACGCGCCGACCCCGCCTTCTTGGCGATGCCATGTCGAATATGGCCACTGATCCGGGGATGTCGCATGTCCGTGCTTGACCGGGTTGAAGTGGACGTAATCCACATGCGCGGTTAGGTCGACCTCGTCCCAGATCATGTGTTCCCAATAGCGCCGTTGCCACACCTTCCGTTCGCCCTTGCGCCCGGTAAACTTCACCGCGTCAGGCAGACGGCGCGTGAAACCGCTTTTCAACAGGCGCAACCGCGCGGGATAGTTGGCGTCGCCCTCCGGCAGAGTGAGCACCAAGTGTAAATGGTCCGGCAGCACAACGGCCGCGCGCGTTTCAAAAGGCCACGCACGAGCCATGTCTCGCCAGCTTTCCCGCAGCGCGTCAATATGGCGGACGAGGAGATCGCCACGCCGGTCGTGCAGGTTCAGCGTGAAGAAATAGGTCGCCCCGGGGACGAAGACACGGCGATAGTCGGACATGGTTATCAACGATCAGGCAAAGGGTTTCATGTTGCAAGCTTCGTGTGGCGGGTATCGCTTTGCTCAACCCGCCCTACAGGTTGCGCCGCTGCTGCCGCCAGCATTCTCTGCTTGCCGCTGGGTCATTTAGGCGTCACAAACGGTCCCCATGGATTGGGGTAAGTTGAAATCATTTCACGCGGCCGCCGAAGCGGGCAGCCTGACGTCTGCGGGCGAGCGGCTGGGCATTTCGCAGTCGGCGGTGTCGCGCCAGATCGCAGCGCTGGAAGAGGCGCTCGGCGTCTCCCTGTTCCAGCGGCATGCGCGCGGCCTGGTGCTGACCGATAGCGGCCACACGCTGTTCCGCTCGACCATGGAAATGGCGACGGCCGCGCAGTCGGCCAACACGCTGCTCAAGGACCAGCAGGAGACCCCGCAGGGCGAATTGATCGTTGCTGCGCCGGTAGCGTTCGGGTCGACCTGGCTGGTGCCGCGGCTCGGCGGGTTTGCCCGCAAGCATCCGGACATGAATCTGGACCTGCGCCTCGATGACAGCCGGGAATATGATCTGCTGAAGCTGGAGGCCGAATGCGCCATCCGGTTGTGGGCGGCGGACAAGGCCGACCTTATCCAGCGCAAGCTGGGCACGGTGGCGACCAATCTCTATGCCTCGCCGGAATACCTCAAGGCCTATGGCATGCCGCGCACGCCGCAAGACCTCGATAATCACCGGATCATTGCCTATGGCGATGAAAGCTCGCTGCTCGACGTGATGAGCTTTGCCTGCCGGGTGGGCCGCGATGACAGCCCGCCGCGCCCGGCGGCGCTGAAGGTCAACAATGTGTTCGCCATGTTGCGCGCGGTCGATGCCGGGCTCGGGATCGCGGACGTGCCGGATTACATGGCCGGGACGATGCCGCGCCTTGTGAAAGTGCTGCCGGAAACGGTCGGGCCGATCTTCGATCTCTATTTCATCTATCCGAGCGATCTGCGCCGCTCGAAGCGCGTGTCGGCCTTCCGGGATTTCATCACGGCTGAGACCGAAATCCTGCGCCGACCGGCTATGCGTCAGAATTAGTCAAAAATGCGACATCCATGCGTAAATGCATGAAAGCTCTGCTGTCTCGTTGGTTGTATTCAGCGTTGGAGAGGTTATCTACCACGCATGCCAAGGGCCTCGGGCATTAACCCAATCATTCCTCCGATTGGGCGTTTCCTCCCCCCTACGGGGCCCAATACTTTCAGCCCGGCGCGTTCAATCGCTGCCGGGCTTTTTTTTGCCTTGGAGTCAGGGCTCTGCTGGCCGCTTTTTTCATTAACTGAATGCAAGATTGCCGCGCCTCAGAAGGGCCGTCAAGCCCGCGAGACGCGGCAAGTGTTGTGCAGTGCAATATGCAGGACGCGTCGGCCCGAGATTGGGGCCGCCCGGATCAGAGATTGGCGCGCAGCATCCAGGCGGTTTTCTCGGCAATCGCGGCCCGCTGGGTCATCAGGTCAGCCGTGACGGCGTCGCTGTTATCCTCGGCGATTTTCAGCCCGGCCTTGGCCGCCCGGCTGACGGCTTCGTGGCCTTTGACGAGATTTTCGACCATCGTGTCGGCGTCCGGAATGCCATTGTCCGGCTTGATCGAGGCGGGCTCGACCATTTCCCCGGCAGAGGAGGGGGCGAAGTGACCGAGGGCGCGAATGCGTTCGGCGATCTCGTCGAGGGCCATCCACAGCTCATTATACTGGGTTTCGAACATGGTGTGCAGGCTGTTGAAGCGTGGGCCGGTCACGTTCCAGTGGTAGCCATGAGTCTTGGAATAGAGCGCATAGGTCTCCGCCAGCAGCACGCGCAGCGCATCAGCGGACGTGTTACGAGCTTCATCGTTCAAACCGATATCAACGGGCATGGGGTAACTCCTTTTTCTCTCTTATCAAGGATGTAAGAGCCGTCTTTGTTCCATTCAAATCAATAGGTGGAACACCGGATATAGGGTTACTCTATAGCAGGTCTCTATGACAGGTTTGCGCAGAATCTCTGGATCCGCTTGAGCGCTTCCTGCAGCGCCTCGGTCGAGGTGGCATAGGAGACGCGGAAGGCCGGGGACAGGCCGAAGGCTTCGCCAAAGACGATGGCGACCTTTTCCTGCTCCAGCAATTCGGCGGCGAAATCCTTGTCGGTCTCGATCACTTTGCCCGAGGGGCTGGTCTTGCCGATCACGCCCGCGCAGGACGGATAGACATAGAAGGCGCCTTCCGGTGTCGGGCAGGTGAGGCCCTCGGCGGCATTGAGACCGGCCACCACCATGTCGCGGCGCTTCTGATAGGCGGCGCGGCGCTCGGGCAGGAAATCCTGCGTGCCGTTCAGCGCCTCGACGGCCGCCCACTGGCTGATCGAGCAGGGATTGGACGTGGTCTGGCTGATGACCTTGCGCATGGCCGTGATCAGCTTTTCCGGGCCGCCGGCATAGCCGATGCGCCAGCCGGTCATGGCATAGGCCTTGGAGACGCCGTTCACGGTGAGCGTGCGGTCATACAGGGCCGGCTCGACCTGGGCGATCGTGAAGTATTCGAAATCGTCATAGACGAGGTGTTCGTACATGTCGTCGGTCATCACCCAGACCTGGGGATGGCGCAGCAGGACATCGGCAAGACCGCGCAGTTCGTCCTTGGTGTAGGCCGCGCCGGTCGGGTTCGACGGTGAGTTGAGGAGCAGCCATTTGGTGTTCGGCGTGATCGCCGCTTCCAGCGCTTCGGGCGTCAGCTTGTAGTTCGCATTCGGGCCGCATTCGACCGGCACCGGCGTGCCGCTGGCGAGCAGCACCATGTCCGGATAAGACACCCAATAGGGGGCCGGGATGATGACTTCATCGCCGGGATTAAGCGTGGCGACGAAGGCATTGTAGATCACCGGCTTGCCGCCCGGCGCGATGTGGATCTGGCTCGGTGTGTAGGTCAGGTCATTCTCGCGCTGGAATTTGGCGCAGATCGCTTCCTTCAGTTCCGGCATGCCGTCAGCGGGTGTGTACTTGGTCTTGCCATCGCGGATGGCCTGGATGGCGGCCTCCTTGATATTGTCCGGCGTGTCGAAATCGGGCTCGCCTGCGCCGAGGCCAATCACGTCATGGCCGGCCCGTTTCAGCTCATTGGCCTTGGTGGTGACGGCAATGGTGGCGGACGGCTTTACGCGGTCGAGGGCATCGGAGAAGCGGAAGGTTTCGGACATGAGGTTTTCCCGTGAAGTGTCACGCGCGGCGGCGTTTGCCCTCGCTTAAGCCTGAGGGCCCCGGCCTGCAAGGGGAGGCCGAGGGTAATTCTGACGCATGGGCCTCGGCGGGCGGGCGCCAATTCTTACCGGCGCATTAAGCATGATTGGGAAAGTCACCCAACGGTATAGGCGGGATATTAGCCTCGTTTTGGCATGATGGCGTTTATTGAGAGCCAGTCGGAAGGCGTTCCCAGGACGGGATTGACGGACGGAGCCATGAGTAATTCATCAAATATGGACCTGTTGAACCGGGTCTTGGACAAGATCGCTGAAGTGGCCAATGAGGCCTATTACGACTTCTCGCGCTGGGTGCATCGCCTGGACGACATGGAGAAGCTGTTCTTCATGATCGTCTTCATTCTGATCCTGTTCATGCTGATCCTGGTGCGCGCTGGGCGTCGCAAGGTGAGCCCTGCGCCGGGACGATCTTTCGTCTCGTCGGTAGTGCTGGTGATGCTGTTCAGCTTCGCTGCAGGCTGGATGATGGATTCCCGCTTCGAGATGCAGGAAGTCCTGAACTTCTTCTGAGGCTCGCATCTGCGGCCAAGCCAGACTATCTGTTGAGGTATGAACCTGACTGATTCCGGCGCGACCTCCCTTCGGGGCATTGACGTCATCAAGGACAATCTCAAACGGCTGCCCGCCAAGCCGGGCGTCTATCGCATGTTCGGCGAACATGACGACGTCCTGTATGTGGGCAAGGCGCGGGACCTGAAGGCGCGCGTCTCGAACTATGCGCGCCTTGGCGGGCATACCCAGCGGATTGCGCGCATGATCTCGATGACGCGGCGGATGGAATTCGTCGTCACCGACACCGAAACCGAGGCCCTGCTGCTGGAAGCGAGCCTGATCAAGAGCCTGAAGCCGCGTTTCAACGTGCTGCTGCGCGACGACAAATCCTTTCCCTACATCCTGATCCGCCGCGACCATGAAGCGCCGCAGATCAAGAAGTATCGCGGCTCCAAGATGGACCAGGGCGACTATTTCGGCCCATTTGCCAGCGCAGGCTCTGTCATGCGAACGCTCGACACGTTGCAGAAGGCCTTCCTGCTGCGCACCTGTGAGGACAGTGTCTACAACGTGCGGACCCGGCCTTGCATGCTGCACCAGATCAAGCGCTGTGCCGCGCCATGCGTGGGCCTGATCTCGACTGAGGATTACCAGGCGCTGGCCGACCAGGCCGCCGACTTCCTGCGCGGGAAGGGGGCCGATCTCCAGAAGCGGCTCGCTGTCGACATGGAAGCGGCGGCAGAAGATATGGAGTTTGAACGGGCCGCGCGTCTGCGCGACCGGATCCGGGCGCTGGCCCATGTGCGCGCCAGCCAGGATGTGAACCCGGAAGACATTGAAGAGGCAGATGTGTTCGCCATCGAGATGGATGGCGGGGTCTCCTGTGTGCAGGTCTTCTTCATCCGGGCCGGGCAGAATTGGGGCGCATCGGCGCACTATCCGCGCCATGAACGGGAGCAGACGCCGGAGGAGGTGCTGTCGGCCTTCCTCGTGCAATTCTATGACAAGCGCCCGCCCCCAAGGCTGATCCTCGTGAACAGGATACCGGACCAGGCCGAATTGATCGCCGAAGCGCTGGAGCTGAAGGCGGGTCGCAAGGTCGAAGTACGCCGCCCGGAACGCGGCAGCAAGAAGGACCTCGTCACGCAGGCGGCCCGCAATGCCGGCGAAGCCCTGTCGCGCAAGCTGGCCGAGACGGCGAGCCAGGCGCGGCTGCTGGCGGAAGTGGCGAAAGTGTTCGAGCTGAAGTCGCCGCCGGAACGGATCGAAATCTACGACAACTCGCATATCCAGGGATCGAACGCCGTAGGCGGAATGGTTGTGGCCGGGCCGGAAGGCTTCATGAAAAACGCCTATCGCAAGTTCAACATCAAGGACACGAGTATCGAGCCGGGCGATGATTACGGCATGATGCGCGAAGTGATGCGCCGCCGCTTTTCCCGCGCCCTGAAAGAACGGGAAGAGGGCAATGGCGCGAACTGGCCGGACCTTGTCCTGATTGATGGCGGCCTTGGCCAGCTGAACGCCGTGATTGAGGCTTTGGCAGGAATTGGTGTGACCCCGGAGGATGTGAACTTGGTCTCCATCGCCAAGGGTGTGGACCGGAATGCGGGCCGGGAGCAATTCTTCCGGCCGGGCCGGGCGCCCTTCAAGCTGCCGGAGACGGCGCCTGTGCTCTACTATCTCCAGCGCTTGCGGGACGAGGCCCACCGCTGGGCCATTGGCGCACACCGGGCCAAACGATCCGCCGCGATCAAGACGTCACCGCTCGACGAGATCGAAGGCGTCGGCCCCGCGCGCAAGAGGGCGCTGCTGCACCATTTCGGATCGGCCAAGGGCGTTTCCCGCGCGAAGGTCGCGGATCTGATGGATGTGGAAGGCGTCAACGAAGCGCTCGCCGAACGCATCTGGGGTCATTTCAACAGCGGCTAGGCGCGCGCCCGCTCGACGCGGGCGTTGAGGTTCTCGATATAGCTCTCCAGCAGATGGACGAGTTCGTCTTCCAGCACATCCGGATTGAGCTGCAGCTCCGGCTCGCCCGCCGCGGCACGCAGGAGTTGCACGGCGGTGTGCGTCAGGATGAAGGCGGCCTCGCGCCCATGGGGGAAGTTGAAACTTTGCTGCCCACTGACCGATTCCAGGAAGGCGTAATGCTGGCGGCTCATTTCGTCGCTGCCGCCAGACCGGAACAGCGCATCGGACAGGATGAGCCGTGTCTGGGGAGATCCTTTCGGCCCATACATGAGCGCACGGATGATCGCGCGAACGCCGGAGGTTTCAGGCGCTTCCAGCACCAGCGCCGTAATCATCTTTCGGACATCATCGCTCTGGCGCTTGCTGAGGGCGTAGAGGATCGCCTCCCGGTCCGAGAAGTACTGGTAGAGCGTGCCAATACTGACGCCGGCACGGTCAGCAATGTGATTTGTGGTCAAGTCTGTGAGGCCATCGGATTCCAAAAGCTGAAACGTAGCTTCCAGTATAGCCTCCACCGTCGCCTGTGCTCGCGCCTGCCTTGGTTTTCTTCTTGTCTTTTCAGTCACTTGTGCGTTCCGATTTGCTTAACCATGCGCATTTCCTGATGCGAGTGGAATATCTGAGCATTGCTTACATTATAGGGCGACGACTGCCAAGAACACTACAGGAGGCGTCTGGATGAATCCTTCGCTCGCGCAGGTACACGAACGAATTGCACTGCAAAAGTCAGCCTTGCCGGAAATGTACGGCAATATCGATTTTTCTCAGTCGCCGGAACGCTACACGGAGAGTGTCGAGGACAGCTCGCTGCCGGAATCCCTGCGCCAGATGCCGCCGCCCCCTGCGGATATGGTCGGGCGGGTGAAGGCCTACACGATGCTGGGGGATGTGACCGCGGATGCCTATGCGGCGCTGATGGGGGAGTATGGCTTCAAGCGCCTCGTCGAGATGCTGACGACCGCCTGCGACAAGGGCCTGGACGCTGTGCCCGACGCGCCGCCGGAGCTGGTGGCGCTGATCGGGGAAATGGAAACAAAGCCGGACTGGCTGGACATGGAACTCGTGCGCGAAGGTGCGCGCCTGAACCGGTTGCCGATGGCGATCACTTCTCCGTGGATGATCCGGGGCGCCTTTCTCGCCACTTTCCTGAACAAGTATACCGCGCTGCCAATGGCGATCACGGGGACGCTGGGCTATTCCACGTCTGCGCGGCGCGTCAACGAGACGGCGACCTTCTTCACCGTCACGACGCTGCCCGGAGCGCTGGAGCCGCGCGGTGAGGGCTTCAAGGCCGCCGCCATGGTGCGCCTGATGCATTCCATGGTCCGGTTCAACATTCTGCGCCGCGTGAAGACATGGGATGTTTCCGTGTACGGCATTCCGGTGCCGCAAGTGGACCAAATGCCGGCGGGCCTGATCGACGTCTTCCTGCTCGCCTACCAGATGCTGGGTGAAGGGCGGACCGAATTCACCGCCGAGGAGCGGGCGCGTGTCGAGTTCAGCCGGTATCGGTGCTACTTGCTGGGCCTGCCGGAAGACCTGCTGATGGATACGCCGCAAGGCATCATCGACATCATGAATGCACGCAGCGCGTCCATCCGGGAAGGCTTCGATGACGAAACCTGCGGCACGCTTGTGCGCGCAACACTGGAGGCGTACTTGCCGCCAGACCGGAAGCTCGGCCATCGGGTGTTCAATGCGCTGGAAAAGCGTCTCGCACGGCTCGTTCTGGTGAAGCACTTCCTTGGTGGTGACAGCCAGATTGCGCGTGAGATCGGCGTGCCGGTCAGGCCGCTGGACTATGCGGTCGCGATGGTCCTGTTTCCCTATATCTCGGCTAAGATGGCGCTGTATCGCTTCGCCCTGTCCGTGCCCGGATTACGGGGGCTGGCGGACCGCCGCCTGACCGCACGCATCCGCCGCCTGCTCAAACGCTACGGTCATGCCGAGTTTACAACAAATGCTGAAGCTTATCGTCCTGCAGTTCCCGTGACTGCATGACGGTGGGAGGGGAGTTTGATGCCCTCCGAGGGATCCCGGTGGGCGGAGGGCATCAAACGTTTTTTAATCCCCACTATCCATGGACAAGATGATCTGGGCATAGCCTTCCGACAGGCGTTTCATGTTCTCGACCGCGAGGCGCTCATTGGTGCCGTGAAAGCCGGACAGGTCTGCCGGGCTGAGCACTGAGGGCGCAAAGCGGTAGACGCTGTCGGTGATCGCGCTGGCATAGCGGGCATCCGTCGCACCCAGAACGAGGCCGGGCGCAACCGGAACGCCGCCGCCCTGGGCATCCGCCACGCTGGCAAGCACGGCATAGGCCTTGTTGTCGGTGGGGGAGACCGGCGAGGCTTCGCTGCCGCTGATACCGCCCTCGGACACGCTGACCTCAATGCCCTTGATATCGGAGGTGACGTCTTTCACATGCGTGATGACGTCCTCGACCGTATTGTTCGGGTGCACACGGAAATTCACCGTCGCCATGGCGCGCTGGGCCAGGACATTCTCCTTGGCGGAACCCGTCAGCATGGTCGGCGCTGTGGTTGTACGGATCATGGCATTGCCCGCCGGGATGCCGGCCATGGCGGAATCCACACTGCCCTTGAATAGCCAGAGATTGGCAAAGGCCATTTTCTGCATGAAGGGCAGGTCAGGGGCGGAAACGCGGAAGAGATCCGACACCGGAGGTTTGGAGAAATCGGCCGGCATCTGATTCTCATCGAGGGCGACGATGGCGCGAGCGAGGCGCACGGCTGCGGAGCCGCGCGGCGGGGTCGAGGAATGTCCGCCTTCGGCCAGCGCTGTCAGGGTCAGCGTCAGATAGCCTTTCTCCGAGACGCCGATATAGGCCATCGGCTTTCCGGTGAGCGGGGAAGGGTCGATGATCGCAAAGCCTTCGTCGAGGGCCATGACCGGTTTGATGCCGCGGGCCTTGAGCAGGGCGATGCCGGCCTCCGCGCCATTGCCGAGCACTTCCTCGTCATGGCCGAACATGAAGATGACGGTGCGTTTCGGCTGGAAGCCATCTGCGGCGAGGGCATCGGCGGCTTCCATCAGGGCGACGAGACTGCCCTTGTCGTCCAGCGCGCCGCGGCCATAGACATAGCCATCGACAATCTCGCCTTCGAAGGGGGCGCCGGTCCAGTCGCTCTCTGTGCCGATATTCACGGGCACCACGTCCTGGTGTGCCATCAGGAGCAGGGGGGCAAGCGAGGTGTCGGAGCCTTCCCATGTGTAGAGCAAGGTAAGGGTGCCGGGCACGAGTTCGCGCGTCATGGCGGCATGCGCGGCAGGATAGGTCGTCTCCAGCCAGTCATGCAGCTCCAGCCACGGGCCTTCCTGGCCGGGGCGGGGATCGCCGGAGGCGACGGTGATGGTACGGAACCGGATGGCTTCGCTGAGGTGGCTTGCGGCGCTGTCTGCGGAGACGGCAGGGATCTCTGGCAACTCCACGCGTTCGCTGGCGGAGGCGCCGCCATAGGTGAACGTGCGGAACAGGATCACCCCTATCAACAGCACAATCAGGGCAATTGCGCCCAACAGGATATTCTTCAGCATCGGTCCATTTCCTCCCGGCTCATCTTTTCTCCGGTGTCAGGCCCGACCGCCCCGACGTCAAGCGCTCAGGGGATAAAAAATGACTTGGCCGTCACGTTTTTACCGGGCAGGCTGCGCGCATGACTGACGCTCGTGGCCCGCGCCTGTCCCTACCGAGAGTGCTTGCCTTTTCCTCGCTCAGCATACCGCTGGCGGGGGTCGGATTGCCGTTGGCGGTGTATCTTGCACCGCTCTACGCCAATGAAGTTGGCCTTGGACTGGAGCTTACCGGCTTCCTGTTCATGGTCCTGAGGTTCTGGGATGTTCTGACCGACCCGATCATGGGGTATGTGGTCGACCGCTATCGCAGCCCGTGGGGGCGGGTGCGGCACTGGATCGTGCTCAGCGTCCCGCTGCTGGGGCTTGCCACCTATTTTGTCTATATGCCGGAACGCGGCGCCGGGCCGGGCTATTTCGTGGTCTGGATGCTGCTCTTCTATGTCGGCTTCACCCTGTTGCAGACGGCGCGGTCGGCCTGGGTGCCGGCGATTGCGATGGACTATGATGACCGGTCCCGCTTCTTCACCTGGGCAGAAGTGACCAGCATTGTTTCCATGCTGGCGCTCCTCGCCGTGCCAGCGATCCTGGCCATGTCCGGGGTCGAGGTCGACCGCTTCGGGCAGGTTGCCGTGATGGGCTGGGCCTTGCTGATCTCGCTGCCGATCGTGGCGTTTTTGTCCTGCGCATTCGTGCCGGACAGGCAGATGCGGGGCGACCGCGGCAATGCCATGAAATTCGATTTCAAGGCCATCATCGCGGCGCTGCGGAACAGGTATCTCGGATCGGTCGTCCTGATGGAATTGCTGGTCGGGACGGCGATTGCGATTACGGCGTCGAACTATCTGTTCGTCGCGGAATATGCCTTCGGCCTGTCGGATTCGATGTCCAGCATCGTCCTGATGATCTTCTTTTCCACGGCGGTTGCAGCCTTGCCGTTCTGGCTCAAATTCTCGGCCCGTACGGAGAAGCATACGGCGTTCCTGTGCGCAGTGCTCATGGGGATGTCGAGCTATGTGATCTATTATCTCGCAGCGCGCAGCGGCGGCGGCTTCGGGCCGCTCTTGATCGGCGCCCTCGTCAACGGGGCGGCCTTCAGCGCGCCGGTCGTCATTGCGCGCTCGATGGCGGCCGATGTGGTGGAATTCCAAGCCGCCAAGACGGGGGAGAACCGGGCCGGGATCTACTATTCCGTGCTGACCAGTGTCTACAAGGTCGGGAACAGTCTTGCCTTCGGGGTCGGCTATTTCGTGCTGGGACGGGTCGCGGGCTTCCGGCCGGGCGTGGAGAATTCTCCCGAAGCCATTCACGGGCTGATTATCGTGTTCTGCCTGTTGCCCATGATCCTGTATGGGCTCGCGGCGATTGTCGCGTCCCGCTATTCGCTCACCCGGTCCATGCAGCTCGACATCAGCAAGAGTCTTGATCCGCGCGGACCCGAGATGCTGGATTAGCCCGGACTAGAAGCCGCCGCCCTCAGCAAGCCACGCAGCTTCCTCAACGGTCGTCTCGCGACCGAGCGCCTTGTTGCGGTGTGGGAAGCGGCCGAAATCCTGGATCACTTTCAGGTGCTGTTCGGCATAGTCGAGCGTGCTCTTGGCAAACTCCTTGAATTCGGGGCGAGCGTCTTCGACCAGTTCGCGGAACAGGGCGACGCAGCGTGTCTGGTCTTCCAGGGATTCCGAATGTTCCAGCGGCAGGCAGAAGAAGACACGTTCGGTCTCACTGAGCGCCTTGTGCCCGTTCAGGGCCAGACCATCCTTGCACATACGAAGGGCAAGCGAGTCCTGGCGGAACGCGCGCGCCTCGCCGCGGAACAGATTGCGGCTGAACTGGTCGAGCACGATGATCGCTGCCAGTCGTCCGCGCGGGCCATCACTGGCCCAGTCATCGGAAAAGGGGAGGTGGGAGGCATCTTCCAGCAGGTCCAGGAAGCGGGCCCGGATTTCGGCATCGGTCTCATCCGACTTCCCGAACCAGAGCTTGTGCTTTTCCTGTAGCGAATCGGCCGAGTTGCGCGTGTCTCCGATCCAGTAATCGAGCACCTGTTCCGGCGTGGGCACTTTAGTCATTCAGCAGGCCTCCTGGCCACAATCATGTAGTTTACCTTGGTGTCGCCAGAGAGCTTCCAGCTGTCCGCAAGCGGGTTGTAGGACACGCCAATGGCGGGCTCGGTGACAAGACTTGCGGCGGTCAGTCCGGCATCTGCCTCGTCGGGGGTTACGAATTTCGACCAGTCATGCGTGCCGCGCGGCAACCAGCCCAGCACATATTCGGCGCCGATCACAGCGGTGGCCAGCGCCTTGGCCGTTCGGTTCAGCGTGGCAACGATCATCAGGCCGCCCGGCTTCACGAGGCCACCGGTATCCTTCAGGAACTGGTGCGGGTCAGCGACATGTTCGACGACTTCGAGGTTCAGCACGATGTCGAAGAGTGGCTCTCCGGCCTCAATGAGGCCTTCTGCCGTCCCGGCGCGATAGTCGATGTCGAGCCCCTGTTCGCGGGCATGAGTCAGGGCGGTCTTGATGTTGGCTTCCGACGCGTCGACGCCCGTCACCGAAGCGCCCAGCCGCGTCATGGGCTCGCAGACGAGTCCGCCCCCGCAGCCAATGTCGAGCAGACGCAGGCCCTCCAGCGGCCGCTTGGCATCCGGCACGAGCCCGAAATGCTTCTCGGCCTGGTCGCGGATAAAGCGCAGGCGCACGGGATTGAATTTGTGGAGCGGACGGAACTTGCCGCGTGGATTCCACCAATCTGCAGCCATGGCTGAGAACTTGGCGACTTCCTCCGGATCGATACTCGGCGTGGCAGGTGCGGGGTCTGCCCTGTCTTTTGCTACTGTCATAGTTCAAGAAACCTGTTTGATCCGGGCGTGAACACCCCCTATGAGGGCGAATATAGTGGGATATCCCAAGAAAACGACAGGATATGGGGCGAAATGGCGCGCACGGTTCTGAAATTTGGCGGCACATCCGTGGCTGACCTGGATCGCATTGCGAACGTGGCGGACATCGTAGCCGCCCGCGCCGCAAAGGGCGAGCATATGGCTGTGGTCGTGTCGGCCATGTCGGGTGAGACCAACAAGCTCGTCGGCTATGCCGAAGGCGCGGCTGGCGATGGCCTGCCGCGCGAGCAATTCGACGATGAATATGACGTGGTGGTTGCCTCCGGTGAACAGGTAACGGCCGGCCTGCTGGCGTTGGCCTTGCGCCGCCGGGGCCTGAAGGCGCGGAGCTGGCTTGGCTGGCAGCTGCGCCTCAAGACCAATAAAAGTCATGGTCGGGCGCGCATCATGGGTTTTGACGATTCCAAATTGCCGGACGCGATCGATGCGGGCGAAATTGCGGTGATCGCGGGCTTCCAGGGCGTGACGGATGACGAACGCGTCGCAACGCTCGGCCGGGGCGGCTCGGATACCAGCGCCGTGGCGGTCGCCGCCGCGCTTGATGCAACTGTGTGCGACATCTACACCGATGTCGACGGCGTCTATACGACCGATCCGCGGATCGTGCCCAAGGCGCAGCGGATCGAGAAAATCTCGTTCGAGGAGATGCTGGAACTCGCCTCTCTCGGTGCCAAGGTGCTGCAGACCCGGTCTGTCGAAATGGCGATGAATCACAATGTGCCCGTCCGGGTCCTGTCCAGCTTCCTGAAGCCGGGCGAGCCAAACCCCGGAACCATTGTCTGCTCAGAGGAAGAAATCGTGGAAAAACAGGTTGTCAGCGGCGTTGCCTATTCGCGGGATGAAGCCAAGGTCACGCTTTATGGAGTGCCGGACAAGCCGGGTATCTCCGCCAAGATCTTTTCGGCTCTCGCCCGGGCAGGGGTGAATGTGGACATGATCGTGCAGGCGCAGGCGCGCGGGCCCGAGCAGGCCAACATGGTGTTCACCTGCACCGACCGCGACAGCCCGATTGCGCGCGACACGCTGGAAAGCATGCATGACGAAATCGGCTATGAGCGCCTCGAAGTTGTGCGCGACGTGTCGAAAATTTCCATCGTCGGTGTCGGGATGCGCAGTCATACAGGCGTCGCCGAGACAATGTTCAAGGCCTTGTACGAGAAGGGCATCAATATTGACGTGATCTCTACTTCCGAAATCAAGATTTCGGTGCTCATTGCAGATGCCTATACTGAGCTGGCCGTTCGGGCCCTCCATACGGCATTCGGCCTTGACGCTGCCTGATAGAGGCTGCGACATACGGGCTGACCATGCCTTATAATCTGCCCGCGACGCGCTTGCTGATGAACCGGCTCCGCCAGGTTATGGCGGAGGAAGGCGAAACACGATCTCGGCTCGACAAGGTCGTGCGGCTGATTGCGTCGACCATGGTCGCCGATGTCTGCTCCATCTATTTGAGGTTGCAGGACGGCGCGCTGCTCCTGATCGCCACCGAAGGCCTGAAGGCGGATGCCGTCGCCGCCACACGCCTCACCGTGAATGAGGGCCTTGTCGGTCTTGTTGCGCGCCGGGCCGAACCGATGGCCATCCAGGACGCCCCGCGGCACGCCTCCTTCTCCTACCGGCCAGAGACCGGGGAAGACCCGTTCCACGCTTTCCTGGGCGTGCCTATCCTGCGCGGAGGGCGGGTCATTGGCGTGCTTACGGTCCAGAACCGCACCGAACGGGCATATGATGATGAGGAGATCGACAATCTCCAGACCATCGCCATGGTGTTGGCCGAGATCGTCGACCGGATTGATCCGGATGCGCTGAACAATGGCGGCAATGAAAAACGCGAGCGCAATACGGCGTCGCTGACCGGCCGCGTCTTCTGTGAGGGACTCGGCTATGGCCGGGCCGTGTTGCATGACCCGGTCGTGCCGGCCGCCAAATTCTTCGCCGCCGACCAGGTGATGGAGAGCCATCGCCTGTCCGACGGCATGGCGGAGCTGAAAGCCTCCATTGACCGGATGATGGCGCTGGATGGCGCGGCGCTTGGCGAAGATCCGCGCGATGTGATGGAAACCTATCGCCTGCTGGCGCATGATCCGTCCTGGGCCGAGAAGCTGCAGGAGGGCGTGAAGTCCGGCCTGTCTGCCGAGGCTTCGGTCGACCGGGCCCGCCGCGAACACCGCGCGCGCCTGCAAAGCGCCCGCGATCCCTATCTGCGCGAGCGGCTGCACGATCTGGAAGATCTCGACAACCGTCTGCTCCGCATTCTCGGTGGGGAAGAGGGCAAGCCCCAGATCAGTGAAGAGCGCAGCGTGCTGGTCGCGCGGCGGCTCGGGCCGGCGGAATTGCTGGAATATTCAAATACTGGACTGAGAGCGATCCTGATGGAGGAGGCGGCGGCCTCGTCACATGCCGCGATCGTGGCACGCGCCTTGGGCATCCCCGCCTTGGGCGGTATTCCTGGCCTGACCACACGCATCGATCAGGGCGACTGGGTGATCGTGGATGCCGAAGAGGGGACGTTGCACATCCGCCCGGATGACACGCTGTACGATGCGTACAAGGGCCGCGTTTCGCTGCGCTCGGAGCGTCAGGCGGCCTATGAGGCGTTGAAGGATCTGCCCGCGCGCACCACGGACGGCACCGATGTCTCGCTGATGCTGAATGCCGGGCTCGATCTCGACATGGAGATGATGAAACAGGCAGGCGCCGATGGCGTGGGCCTGTTCCGCACCGAATTCCAGTTCCTCGTTTCCGAATCCCTGCCCAAGCTGAATGACCAGATCGACCTCTACAAACGCGTGCTCGACAAGGCGGACGGCAAGCCGGTCGTGTTCCGCACCGTCGATCTCGGCGGCGACAAGGTGTTGCCCGCGCTGAACCTGCAACGGGAAGAGAATCCCGCGCTTGGCTGGCGCTCGATCCGGTTCGCGCTGGACCATAAGGGCCTGTTCCGCCGGCAATTGCGCGCGCTGGTGCGCGCTGCCGGGGATCGTCCCCTGACCATCATGTTCCCGATGGTGACCGTGGTGTCCGAGTTCGAGGAAGCCCGCGACCTGTTGCTGGCGGAAGTCGAATGGTCGGCCCAGCGCACCGGGCGGAGGCCGTCCCAGGTGGAAGTCGGGGTGATGCTGGAAACCCCGGCGCTGGCCTATGGTCTGCCGGAACTGGCCGGGAAGGCGGAATTCCTGTCGGTCGGCACGAATGATTTGATGCAATTCTTCTTTGCCGCCGACCGGATGACGCCGCATGTGTCGGATCGCTACGATCTGGTGTCACCCAGCGCCTTGCGCTTCCTGAAAGAGGTGTCGGATTCCTGCAAGACCTACGGAATCCGGATGTCGGCGTGTGGCGAGGCAACCGGGTCGACCCTGTCCGCGCTCTGTTTCGTGGCGCTGGGATTCACCGCCCTCTCCATGTCGGCGGGCTCTATTGGTCCAGTCAAGCAGATGATAAGATCATTGGATCTGCAGGCCTTCAGGCCGGACTTTCTGGCCGCTCTGAACGCACCAGAGCAGGATTTCCGTAACCAAGTATTAGCCTTGGCGGCCGATCATGGGATTGAGCTGTCTGATGGTTAATATGGACTGGCCCATATAATAACCACATTCATGGACCAGAAATTGCGCTGCAGGGAGGGGAACCCCTTCGCTGTATCTATAAGCTGGAAGAATATGACACACGACGACCTGACACCTGAGCAAGATCGTGACGATGCGGGCCTGATGGCCTCGCAGGACGCTTCTGCGCACGCGTCGGAGACGGTCTCGGCTGACGCGGACATGACCCCGCGCGAGCGTGCCATGGAAATCTTCCGCACTCGCGAATTTGAAGGCGAACCGCTGCGCATGGGCCAGGTCCTGCGCCGCGTTCGTGAGGCCTTGGGCCTTGAAATTGCAGATATTTCCCGCGCAACTCTGATGCGCAAGGACTACCTCATGTGGATCGAGCGCATGGAAGTTGGTGAACTTCCCCGCGGCGGCTATCTGACCGCGATCCTCAACACCTATGCCAAGCATCTGCAGCTGCCGGAAAAGGATGTCATCCGGATCTACAGCCAGGAATGTGGCGCGGTGGAAGAAGTGCACAATGACGCCCCCGTGCCCAAGATTGGCGGGATTGCGCCTGAGAAGTCCAAATGGCCGTTGGCTCTTGCAGCAGCAGCCGTATTGGTGGCTCTGGGTGCAGGCGCGCTCGGCGTATCGCAATTGGTGCGCCCGAATGTCGAGCTTGCGCCGGAACCCGGTGTGGTCGCCGTGAATGGTGCTCGCGACAGCCTGTTTGCGGACACGGCGAAATCGGACCGCCCCGTTCCCAAGAATTTGCCGCTTGAACTGGCCGCTGTGCGGCAGGGCTGGCTGGAAGTGCGCGGCGCGGACGGCACGATCTTCCGCAGCCGTGTCATGGCCGCCGGCGAGAGCTATTTCCCGCGCCTGCAGGCCGGCTGGACCGTGTCTGCCCGCGATGGCGGGGCGTTTGAATGGCGTGTCGGCGACGTCACCGTGGGGCCGCTCGGCCCTGAGGGGGCTCAGGTCTTCTCCGTCAGCATTGACGACCAGATCGGCCGCGCAGCAGATGCCGCCACCCCGGCCATGGCTGCCAATGGCGGCAACAAGGCGACACGCTAGGCTTGCCATCCGTCGCCGGACCCGCCATGTGAACCCGGACACTCACCGGACAGGACACCGCGCCCATGTCGCACAATCCAATCCGTCCCTGGCGCAATATCGAGCGCCGCAAATCCCGCCAGATTCGGGTCGGTAACGTGCTGGTCGGCGGGGATGCGCCGATTGCCGTACAGACCATGACCAACACGCCGACCGAAGATGCGGCGGCCACGATCGCCCAGATCGAGCGTGCAGCCGAGGCCGGCGCGGACATCGTCCGCGTGTCATGCCCGACCGAAGAGTCCACAGCGGCGATGCGCGAAATTTGCCGGGCGAGCCCGGTGCCAATCGTTGCGGATATTCATTTCCATTATAAGCGCGGCATCGAAGCCGCCGATGCCGGGGCAGCCTGCCTGCGCATCAATCCGGGCAATATCGGGTCCCAAGCGCGGGTCAGGGAAGTCGTGGCGGCGGCGCGCGCCAATGGGTGTTCGATCCGGATTGGCGTCAATGGCGGCTCGCTGGAGCGCCACCTGCTGGAAAAATATGGCGAGCCGTGCCCGGATGCGATGGTCGAGTCCGCTCTGGACCATGCCCGCATCCTCGATGATCTCGGTTTCCACGAATACAAGATCTCAGTGAAAGCCTCGGACATGTTCCTGACCGTGGCGGCTTACCAGCAACTGGCCGAGGCCACGGACGCGCCGCTACATCTCGGCATCACTGAAGCTGGCGGCCTGCGCACAGGCACTGTCAAATCCTCCATCGGCATGGGCGCCTTGCTCTGGGCGGGTATTGGCGACACGATCCGCGTCTCCCTGTCGGCCGATCCGGTGGAAGAGGTGAAGGTCGGCTTCGAGATGCTGAAATCGCTTGGCCTGCGGACGCGCGGCGTGAACATCGTGGCGTGCCCCAGCTGCGCGCGGCAGGGTTTTGACGTCATCAAGACCGTCGAACTGCTCGAACAACGCCTCGCGCACATTTCCGAACCGATCAGCCTGTCCATTATCGGCTGTGTCGTGAACGGGCCCGGCGAGGCGGCACTGACCGATCTGGGCTTCACTGGCGGCGGCAAGGACAGCGGCAAGATGTTCGTCTCCGGCCGGGCGGACCATAATGTCTCCAATGCCGAAATGGTCGATCACATTGTCGGTCTGGTCGAACAGAAGGCTGAAGCCTTGCGCCGCGAACGCGAGGCGGCAGAAGTCGCGGCGGAATAGGCCGAAATCGTCCCTGCTTTTCGATCTGTTGGCCTGTGTTCATCTTGATGAGGTTACATTCCCGCAATGTTTTAATCCCGAAGCGATAGGAGTGCGGGATGATGAGGGTGATCCTGTCAGCCATGATCTTCGTTACGGGTTTGAGCGGTGCCGGATGCACCTCTGCAGATATGGCCGCGTTTTCGGAAGGTCTTGCGGAAGCGTCCTATGAAATGCAGGCAAATCCCTATGCCCCCTACGGGTCGCCCGCAGTCCCAATCCATGCGCCGAACTATTACGGCGGAGCACCATCCTACGCGGCAGGGACTTGGGTCGGGTATGGCGAATGCCGGAGCACGGGGAGTTTCTATCAGTGCGATACGAGCGGCGATGGATATGCCGACATGTATGGGGATACTGCGGATGGTTCGATGGCCTCTTCAAGCTTGCGCATAAACGGGCGAGGGGAAGCCTACACCTGGGGCAGTGATTGTGCCTGCTGGGAGCGCAACCGGGCTTATGATGGCCCGCGATCTGATGACGACTCCCACCATCATGGGCATCGCGACCATTGATCCGGCTGGCAAAGCCGACTTAATCGTTCAATGACCCCAGACCTGCTTCTGTTGTTTGCCGACCGGATCGGTGTGTTCGTGTTTGCGATCTCCGGTGGCATTGTCGCTGTACGCAAGCAGATGGACATGTTTGGCGTCATCGTGCTGGCCTTCCTGCCTGCGATTGGCGGGGGCACGCTGCGCGACCTGATCCTGTCCCAGCCGGTCTTCTGGCTGGAGGACACGCAGACCCTTGGCCTGGCGGTGGCAGGGGGATTCACTGCTTTCTTCTTTCATCGTTGGCTTGAGAATTTCCGGCCTCTGCGCTGGGCCGATGCGTTCGGCATGGCGCTGTTCGCGGTGACCGGCGCGGCGAAGGCCATGTCGCTCGGCTTTGGCTGGCCGGTCGTGCTGATCATGGGCACGATGACGGCGAGCGCCGGCGGCCTGTTGCGCGATGTCGTGGCGAATGAAGAGCCGCTCCTGCTCAAGAAGGACATCTATGCGACAGCCGCCCTGATGGGCTCGCTCGTCTATTTCCTGCTCAAACTGAGCGCCGTCGAGGAGGCCTTTGCCTTTGCGGGCGGCCTCCTCTCAGCCTTCATGATCCGCGCGCTGGCGATCATTTTCAAACTGTCGCTGCCGCGCTCGCCTTTCTAGATACGGGTGATGCGCTGGCGGGTTTCAGTCCGAACAGGGGCCTCAGGAAACCGACGCGCCGGATGACCAATTCGTGCAACAGGGCGCATCCGGCAAATGTGCCGCCAATGACCAGCAGCGCTTCGATCCCTACGGGAAGCCCCTGCCGGGTCAGCCAGTAGCCGAGCAAGACGGTCAGCGTCTGGTGCAGGATGTACCAGGGGAAGATCGCTTCGGTCATATAGGTCAGCGCGCGGCTAGGCCGATTGAGGTAGCGCTGGGCGAGGCCGAGCAGGGATGCGATGGTAATCCAGGCATAGGCCAGGCGGCCGATCCGGGCCGGCCAGATGATCCAGTCCCAGTCTCCGCCCTCGCTGAGCATTTCCCAATTTGCCCAGATGACCGACAGGCCCGCGCCGAGGGCGATCATCAGGCCGACTGCAAAAGGCAGGACACGGCGGATCGCGCTCCAGAAATGGACATCCTTGGCCAGCAGGAAACCGAACATCAGCATGGTCAGGCTGTGGGCGTGATTGGCCCAGTCCCAGGTGAGGTCATGGGTGGTCTTGAAGTACGGATCGAGCGTGATGCGGTAGAGGATGTGCGGCAGGACTGGCAGGATCAGCGCGGCGGCTGGCCCCCATTTTCCGCCGAACAGGCGCTTTGTGATCTGCGCGCCGGCGCCGCCCATGAAGCGCGCGATCCTGCCAGCAAAGGGTGCCAGCATCAGCGTGTAGACGAGCAGGTACACCACGTACCAGAGATGGTTCCAGGTGGGGGTCGTGATCGAAAAATCCGACCCGAAATCAAGGTATTGAGGCCAGAAGGCTAAGAAACTACCTGAAAATTCTCCGGATTCGACCAGCTGCAGCCAGCTTTGCGGCGCAACGACAACTGCCATGCCGAACAGGATGGGCAGGCCCAGACGTACGGTACGTTCCCGGGCGAGTTTCGAGCCGCCCAGCTTGTCGGCTGCAAAACGCAAGGCCACACCGGAGATGAAGAAGAGCAAGGCGAGCCGCCACGGGTTCAGCAACATCATGGCCCATTCGGCTTCAGGGCCGGCATGGACACTTTTCACGTGCCAGCCCCATGTCACGTAGAACATGCCGGAATGGTAGAGAATGAGCAGGCCGAAGGCGATGATGCGCAGCCAGTCGAGATCGTATCGGCGCGAGAAGGCGGGGGCGTTGGGCATGGGAAACTCCTGTAGGTTTGAGGCCAGTCTGTCGTGTGCCTGTGGTCAGGTCATGCGGATTGGGCTGTCCGGTGGATGCGGGGGATGAATGACCCGCCTGAGGGGTGGGCGGCGGTATTCAGGGACGAAATCCTGAGATTTCTGTTCCGGCCTTGGCCTGGCCTGTGGCAGGAAGCGAGGCATGGACAGACGCAGACATCATCCCGAACTCGAAGCCGACCGGCGCGCGGACCGGAAGACCTGGATCTATTTCGGATGCTTCCTGTTCGCATCCTATCTGGTCGAGGCGTTGTCGGACCAATACGAACTGGCGCGCAATGGGGCCGCCCATCCGAACTTGCCCTGGCTCAGCCAGGCCACCTCGCATGGGGTGATCCTGGCGCTGACGCCGTTCATCACCTTCATGCTCAGCCGGTTCCCTTTGGCTGCCGGACAATGGCGCAACAATCTCGCGATCCATGTGGCGGCCACGGCGGGGTTCTCATTGGTCCATATCCTCGCCATGGTCGCCTTGAGGAAGCTGCTAACCCCGATCATCTTCGGCTTCCCGTATGAGTTCGGCCTGCGGGATGCCTCGGTCTGGCTCTACGAATACCGGAAGGACATATTGAGCTACACGTTGATCGCCGCGATCTTCTGGGTGAGCCGACTGGCGGAGCAGCGCGCGCTCGATACGCGCGCCGCGCAACGCGATGCAACGGATCTGCACAGATTGACCCTCAAATCGGGCGGGCGCTCCTATTTCGTGAATGCACCAGATGTGATCTGGGCCAAGGCGGCCGGCAACTACGTGGAAGTGATCGCCACGGGCAAAACCTATCTGGCGCGCCTGACGTTGACAGAGCTGTCGCGTCTGCTGGACGCGGCCGGCGGGCGGCATGTGCGGGTGCATCGTTCGCATATCGTCAATCTCGACCGGGTGAGTGAGGTGCTGCCGACCGGAGAGGGGGATGTGACCCTGCGGCTGGATACGGGCGACGAGGTGCCGGGCTCACGGCGGTATCGCGCCCAATTCGAGCCGGAACTGGCGGCCTGACCACTTTTCCGTGAGGGGGTAGGCGGTTGAAGAAATGCCGCTAGGGTGCCGGGTATTCCTGTCGGAGACGCTCATGCTTCACATGTTTCGCGCCGTTATCTGGTTTCTCGTTCGCTTGCCATTGCTGCTCCTGATCTTCGTGACCGCTCTGGTCATGAGCAGCTGCACCATGCTCGGGCTGAACTATGCGAGCCTTGAAACCACCAACAAGGCGGCCCCGCAGCCAGCCCTCGATGTCGCCGCGATCATCAGCGAGGCGTCCTACCGAACAGACCTGATGCAAAGCTTCGAGGACGTGCTTTACGGACCCTGGCCAGAGGGTATGCCGGTCAGCTGGGGTGAGCCCCGACTGGTGGAGGCTGACCTGCTGGGCGGTAAGGGCCGGCTGGAGGAGATACCCGTCACGATTGGCACGGGTGAGGGCGCGAGCCAGTTCTGGCTGGCTGTCGCGATCCCGGCAGGCGAGGGGCCATTCCCGCTCGTGATCAGTCAGACCTTTTCCAGCAATTGCGCCGCTTTTCCCGGCTATCCGGTCACTTCGACGGCGGGAACGCCGTGCGAGGGCAGCGAAATGGATGGCACGTTCGGCTATCTCGCGACCCAGATGTTCGGCACCTATATCGCCAAGGTACCGCTGGAGCGGTTCATGGATACGGGCATCGCCTATGCCACCTTCTACGGCTCGGACTTCGTGCCCGACCGCCGAAATGAAGCGCCGGACGTGATGGAGCACCTTGGCGGCCCGATCAATCCGACCAGCACGCTGATGGCGTGGGCCTATGGCTATTCAGCCGCCATGGATGCGCTGGAAGGCCGGGACGAGATTGATTCCGGGGCGATGGTCCTGTTCGGGCATTCGCGCTTCGGCAAGGCAGCGTTGATTACAGGGGCCTGGGATCGCCGCGCCGATGCCGTGATCGCCCATCAGGCGGGGTTTGCCGGGGCTTCCCTGTCCCGCTCGGAAACGGGCGAAGGGCTCAAGCGGATGGCGGAATCCTATCCGCATTGGTTGGCACCGCAGACCCAGGACTGGCTGGACCGGCTGGACGAATTGCCCGTGGACCAGCACCAATTGCTGGCGCTACTTGCGCCGACGCCGGTCCTGCTGGGCAATGGGCGCCGGGATGTCTGGTCCGATCCGAATTCTTCCTTTCGCGCCGCCCTATCAGCCTCCGAAGCCTATGTGGCGGCTGGCGAAGAGGGCTTGCCCACAGGCGGCATGAAGCAGGAGTTCGAGCCCGGCGCCGGCATCGCATGGTGGCTCCGGCCGGGCGGGCACAGCATCGTGTCGGAGGACATTGATACGTTCATTGCCTTCATTGATGCGCAGTTTCCAGACGCATCTCGCAAGCAAGGTGCTGTTCACGCAGCAGAATAGCGCATAAGCTCCATACAGAACAAAAAAGCTGTGGGAGGCCCAAATGCCAATCAATGTCGAATTTCTCTATCCTGTCCTTGCGCTGGTCGTGTGGACGCTGATCCTCTGGCTGTGGATGTATGCTACGCGTATCCCCGCCATGCAGAAGGCCCAGATCAACCCGGATGATGCTCGCCATCCCGGTACTTATGGCGACAAGCTGCCGGCAAATGTCCGCTCGGTTGCGGACAATTACAATCATCTTCATGAGCAGCCGACCGTGTTCTATGCGCTGATGTTCTTTGCGGCGCTGACGGGCGGCGGGGATCATATCGCGACCCTGTTGGCCTGGATCTATGTCGGCCTGCGCATTGTGCATTCCTTCGTCCAGATCCTGTCGCCGAAGGTGACTTTGCGTTTCTCTGTCTTTGCGCTCGCCTCGATCACGCTGATCGTGCTGGCCGGCAAGGAAGTGATCCGCATCCTCGTCTGAGGCAGGCAATCACAGCCGAAGGGACTTATCAGGGGGCCAAAAGCGCTCTAAAGGGCGCGGATGGCTACTCTTTCCCTTTCCCGACTCCAGCTGGTTGTTGATCGTTTCGAACAGGTCGAGGCGCGCATGGGTGCGACGACCGAAACCGATGAGATCATCGCCCTGTCCAAGGAGCATTCCGAACTCAAACCCGTTGTCGATAAGGCGCGGGAAGTCATGGCCGCGCGCAAGGGCCTGGAAGAGGCCGAAACGCTGGCGTCCTCAGGCGATGCCGAAATGGCAGAACTCGCCCAGATGGAAATCGAGGACATCAAGGACCGCCTGCCGGATCTGGAGCAGGAGATGCAGGTCTTGCTGCTGCCCAAGGATGTTGATGATGCGGCAAACATCGTGCTTGAGGTCCGCGCCGGTACGGGCGGCGACGAGGCCGCACTGTTCGCGGGCGACCTCTACCGCATGTATACCCGGTACGCTCAGACCATGGGCTGGAAGGTCGAAGTGGTCGACGCTTCCGAGGGCGATGCGGGCGGTTACAAGGAAATCGTCGCCAATATTGCGGGTGACGGCGTGTTCGGTCACATGAAATGGGAAAGCGGTGTGCACCGCGTCCAGCGCGTTCCGGCCACCGAGACGCAGGGCCGCATCCATACGTCGGCGGCGACCGTGGCGGTTCTGCCCGCACCTGAGAATGTCGAGATCGAGGTGAAGCCGGAAGACATCCGTATCGACACAATGCGGTCTTCCGGCGCGGGTGGCCAGCACGTCAACACAACGGATTCGGCTGTGCGGATCACGCACCTTGCGACCGGTATCATGGTGACGAGCTCGGAAAAGTCCCAGCACGTCAACCGCGAGAAGGCGATGGAACAGCTGAAGATCCGTCTCTACGAGAAAGAGCGCTCCGAACGCGACGCGGAACGCGCTGAGGCGCGCGCGAGCCAGATTGGCACCGGCGACCGCAGCCAGAAGGTTCGCACCTATAATTATCCAGAGAACCGCGTCACCGATCACCGCATCGGCCTGACCCTGTATTCCCTCGACAAGATCGTCACCGGCGACAAGCTGAATGATGTCGTCGAAGCGCTGATCACGGAAGACCGGGCCCGGAAGCTGGCCGCGATGGAGGCAAACTGAGCTGCCTGGCAAGACGTATGACATCCTGCTGGCAGAAGGCGCGGTTCGATTGCGCGAGGCCGGCATAGATACAGCCCGGCTCGAAGCCCGCTGGTTGCTGGCCCATGTTGCAGGCTGTCAGTCGGCAGACCTTATCGCGCGCGGCGGTGATCCGGTTTCGGATGAAACCATCTCCGCTTTTTCGAGCGTCATTGCGCGCCGCGTCACCCGCGAACCGCTTCAGCACATCCTGGGCACGACCGAATTCTACGGCCTCGACTTCCTGAGCGATGCCCGCGCACTGATCCCCCGCCCGGACAGCGAGATTGTGGTCGAGGCGGCCCTCGCGCATATCCCTGAGGGGCAGCCGGTTTTCGTCGCCGACCTCGGAACGGGGAGCGGATGCCTGCTATCTGCCATTCTGGCGAACCGGCCGCATGCGTCGGGAGAGGGGGTCGAGGCGAGCCCGGAGGCTGCGGCGCTTGCCCGCGAAAACCTGTCCCGGCTCGGTCTGTCAGATCGTGCGTCCGTTCACGATGGCCCTTGGTCTGGCTGGCAGAAATGGAACGAGGCGGACCTGATCATTTCCAATCCTCCTTATATCGTCAGCGCGGAGATGGCCGACCTGATGCCCGAAGTCAGGGACCATGATCCGGCTGCAGCGCTGGATGGCGGCGCCGACGGCCTCGACGCCTATCGGGAGATTGTGCGGTTGGGGGCCGGAGCCATGAAGCCCGGTGCCTGGCTGGTGTTCGAGATCGGGTATGACCAAAGGGAATCCGTCAGCGGGCTGCTTGAAATGGCAGGATTCGAGGCCATCTCCTGTCTGAACGATCTCGGTGGAAACGACCGGGCCATCGTCGCGCAACGCCCTGTTGTGTAATACTTACATTTCTTCTTGGCGTATTGGGAAAGTCACGCTAGAAGATTCTCGTGAGACGGCGACCACACACGGTGTAACTGCATGTCCCCCTCACAAGACTCGCGCAAATCAAGGGCTGGGGCCACTTTATCCAGAAGGCCGGTTGCGCTGGGAATTGCCTGAAAACAGATCAGGCGCATGAAACGGGAAGATCTGCATGAAACGTTCACGCGGGCGCAATCGTCGCTCAGGCGGTAGCAGCCAGAACAGCCATAACAATCCGAATCGTCACTATGAAAGCGTCGGTCCGGATGTAAAAATTCGTGGATCTGCCCAGCAGGTGCTGGACAAGTATCAGCAATATGCTCGTGACGCACAGACGAGCGGCGACCGGATCCTGTCTGAAGCCTATTACCAGTTTGCCGAACACTATCAGCGGATTGTAGCCAAGCAGACGGAAGCGAAAGAACGCTCCCAGCAGCAGCGCGGCCAGAATCGCGACAATCGCCGCGACGACAATGACAGCAGCAATTCCGACAGCGACAATTCCTCCAAGCAGGAAGCCGAAGTCGAAGCGCGCAACAAGAACCGTGATGAGGATGACCGCTCCGACCGGGACGCTGACTCTTCCGGCGAGTCTGCTTCCCGCAGCGACGAGTCTTCCGAGAGTTCCGACCGGTCTGAGGATAGCGATGACAAGGCTGAGAAGCCCCGCTCGCGCACCCGCCGCAAGCCTTACGCCAAGCGCGAAAAATCGGACGACGCCCCTGAGGCTGAGACCGATGGCGTGCTGAAGACCGTGTCCCGTGGCCGCCGGAAAGCGGCGCCAAAGGAAGATGATAGCGCCCAACCGAAAGAGGCGTCCGCGGAAACCACCGACTGAGGGTGAGGCTGTCATACACGTTTAAAGAGCCCGGCTGCTATCTCGCAGGCCGGGCTTTTTCTTGCGCCTATGGTAACAATACGGGCGGTTGTAAGACGGATAAAGGCTACCCACATCAGGGAAGAACCGGATACCGGCTGCCGCTGAGCGGGGCCATCATCCAGAACCTTCCATGATCTGCCTTTCAAAGGGGATGTAGATGAATATTGAACAATATACCGAACGCGCCCGCGCGATCATCCAGGGCGCCCAGACAGCTGCCCTCGCAAACGGGCACCAGGTGCTGACACCGGCCCATGTCCTGAAAACCATGCTGGAAGACCGCGACCAGCTGGCCGTGAACCTGATCCGCGCAAGCGGCGGGCGGCCGGAACTGGTGGCGCAAGGCATTGATACCGCGCTCGGCAAATTGCCTAAAGTGCAGGGCGCAAGCTCCGGCCTGCGTCTCGAACAGGCAGGAGCCCAGCTTTTCCAGTCGGCAGAAGAGGGCGCCAAGAAGGCAGGCGACAGCTTTGTCACCGTCGAGCGCCTGTTGCTGGCTCTGGCCAGTCTCAAGAATGATCCGGCTGCAGACGTGCTGGCAAATGCCGGCGTCACGCCCTCCGGCCTCGAAGGCGCGGTGGCCGAGCTTCGCCAGGGCCGCACGGCCGACAGCGAGAACGCCGAAGAAGGCTATGAAGCGCTCAAGAAATATGCCCGTGACCTGACCAAGGATGCCCGCGAAGGCAAGCTCGACCCGGTCATTGGCCGCGACGAGGAAATCCGCCGCGCGATCCAGGTCCTCTCCCGCCGGTCCAAGAACAATCCCGTCCTGATTGGTGAACCCGGTGTGGGTAAAACCGCAATTGCCGAAGGCTTGGCCCTTCGCATCGTCAATGGCGACGTGCCGGAAAGCCTGAAGGGCAAGCGCCTGCTCGCGCTCGACATGGGCGCGCTGATCGCCGGGGCGAAATTCCGCGGTGAATTCGAGGAACGCCTGAAAGCCGTGCTGAATGAAGTTCAGCAGGCGGAAGGCGGCGTCGTCCTGTTCATTGACGAGATGCACACGCTGGTGGGTGCAGGCAAGGCCGATGGCGCGATGGACGCCTCCAACTTGCTGAAGCCTGCATTGGCGCGCGGCGAGCTGCACTGTATCGGCGCGACCACGCTCGACGAGTACCGCAAGCATGTGGAGGGCGACCCGGCCCTCGCGCGCCGGTTCATGGCGGTGTTTGTCGATGAGCCCACCGTTGCTGACACCATTTCCATTCTCCGTGGCCTGAAAGGCCGGTATGAGGCCCATCACGGGATCCGGGTGTCGGATGCCGCGATCGTGTCTGCTGCGAATTTGTCGAACCGCTACATTACGGACCGGTTCCTGCCGGACAAGGCCATCGACTTGATGGACGAGGCCTCCGCGCGGCTGCGCATGCAGGTCGACTCCAAGCCGGAGGAGCTGGACGAAATCGACCGTCGTCTGATGCAGCTCCGGATCGAGGCAGAGGCCCTCAAGAAGGAAAAGGATGCCGCGTCGGTTGATCGGCTGGAGACGATTGAAAGCGAAATCGCCGAGCTTCAGGCAAAATCTGATGAGCTGACGGCAACATGGTCAGCCGAAAAGAACAAGCTGAAAGGAGCTGCGTCCGCCAAGGAACAGCTCGACCGGGCCTATGCCGATATGGCGGAAGCCCAACGCCAGGGTGATCTCGCCAAAGCGTCCGAGCTGAAATTCGCGACAATCCCGCAGCTCGAAAAACTCATCGCCGAAGTCGAAGGTAGCGAGGATGATCAGGGCGACGGCGGTCTCGTGTCCGAAGTCGTCCGTCCAGAGCATATCGCGGCCGTTGTCTCGAAGTGGACAGGCATTCCTGTCGACAAGATGATGGAGGGCGAGCGCGAGAAGCTGCTCAAGATGGAAGACGATTTGCGCAAGCGGGTCGTTGGCCAGGATGCCGCGCTGGAGGCTGTCTCAAATGCCGTACGTCGTGCGCGCGCGGGCCTGCAGGATCCGAACCGTCCCATCGGCTCTTTCCTGTTCGTCGGCCCGACCGGCGTCGGCAAGACCGAACTGACCAAGGCGCTGGCCGAATTCATGTTCGATGATGATACCGCGATCCTGCGGCTCGACATGTCGGAATTTTCCGAGAAGCATTCCGTCGCGCGTCTGATCGGCGCGCCTCCGGGCTATGTCGGCTATGATGAAGGCGGTGTGCTGACGGAATCTGTGCGTCGCCGACCCTATCAGGTCATCCTGTTCGACGAAGTGGAAAAGGCCCATCCGGACCTGTTCAACACACTGTTGCAAGTCCTCGATGATGGTCGCCTGACCGATGGTCAGGGCCGTACGGTCGACTTCAAGAACACGATCATCATCATGACCTCGAACCTCGGCGCAGACGCGCTGGCGAGCGGCGAGGAGGGCGATGTATCGGACGCGGCCAAGGATGCCGTCATGGGCGCCATCCGCATGCATTTCCGGCCGGAATTCATCAACCGGATCGACGAGATCGTCTTCTTCAAACGGCTGGGCCGTGGCGAGATCGACCATATCGTTGACATCCAGATGGAGCGCCTCGAAGCGCTGCTGAAGGACCGGAAGATGACGCTGCAGCTGAGCCTCGATGCTCGCAACTGGCTGGCCGCGCGCGGCTATGACCCCGTCTATGGGGCGCGGCCCCTGAAACGGGTCATCCAGAAGGAACTTCAGGACCCGCTTGCCCGGCTCCTGCTGGAAGGGCGTATCCATGATGGCGAGACCATCGAGATCGGCGTCGAGGGCGACCAGCTCTCCATCAACGGTGTCCCGAACGGGTTCGCCAAGGGTGCCGCAGCCCTGAACTAAAGTCTTTCCCAACAAAAAAGGCCCCGGCCGCTTTTGCGGTCGGGGCCTTTTTTGTGGTTCAAATCTCTTACGGTGAGCGTGGATTGACCAGTGGGGTGGCCGCCATCAATTGCGCGCCTTGGGCCGTGCGGATGGCGTCGATCTCGGCCTTGCGGGCTTCGAACTCGGCCAGCATGTCCGGCGTTTCGGCCAGCTTGCGCCCGGTCGGCAGTTTCAGCTTCATCGCATTGACCGGCTTGCCCTTGACGTAGACTTCATAATGCAGATGCGGACCCGTCGAGGCGCCGGTGGATCCGACATAGCCGATCACGTCGCCCTGACGGACCCGCTTGCCGGCGCGCACACCTGGGCCATAGCGCAGCATGTGGGCATAGGCGGTCTTGTAATTGTTGGCGTGCTTGATGCGGACATAATTGCCATAGCCGCCATAGCGGCTCGCGCGCTCTACCGTGCCATTGCCGGCCGCATAGATCGGCGTCCCGGACGGGGCGGCGAAATCGGTGCCCTTGTGCAGACGGGTATAGCCGGAGATCGGATGGCGGCGATTGCCGAAGGACGAGGACAGGCGCGCGCCATTGATCGGTGTCTTCATCAGGAATTTCGTGGCGCTCTCGCCATTCTCGTCGAAATAGTCGGGCACCCCATCATCGCTCGGCGCGAAGCGATAGAAGCCGCGCGTCAGGGCGCGTCCGTTCAGCTTGGCATAGACAAGGTCACCACTCTTCACCGGCGTGCCGTGCTCATCGACCTGGGTCTCATAGACCATTTCGAAGGTGTCGCCCGGGTGGATCTCCCGCTGGAAATCCACGTCATAGGCAAAGGCGCTGGCAAAATCGACGACCTGCTGGTCACCGGCACCCAGCTTGCGGGCAGCCTCATAGATCGAGGTTTCGATCGGCGCCGCCACACGGTGATAGGTCGGGCTGAGGCGGGCTTTCAACTCGCTGGCCGTCCAGCCACCGGAGGCCGAACGGGTGATGAAAAGGTTACGTTCGGCATCTGCCTTGATGTTCAGGGCCGTCAGCTGGCCATTCGTGATGAAGGCATCTGCCTTGACCCCTGGGCGCAGGCGCCTTGGGTCCAGCAATTCCTTCTCATAGATCGTGTGCAGCGCGGCGGCGGCATCGGAAGGCTGCGCGCCGAGCCGGGTAACCAGTTCGGTCAGTGTCTCGCGGCTCTTCAGCGTGTCGCTCAAATGATCGGGAATGCCGAGACCGGGCTCGAATTCTGTGGCGGACAGCAGCGTTGTAGCCAGCGGCGGCGGGGCCGGGGAGGCGTGCGCCGCCCCCATCCCAACAGGGTCGTTGGACGGGCCGATCGTGACCAGGCCCAGAACTGCCGAAACAGATCCCAGCAGGCCCAATACGACCAGACTCTTCACCCCATGCGACACCGTGCGGCTTGGCTCGGCGGTATTAGTCTCAATTGTACTCACGTCATGCATCATGGCGCGCTCTCCCTCACTCAGTGCCACCCAGCACCTCTGTCTCTCAGGACTGTGAATGTCAGAAGGACCTTTTATACCGTTTATACGTTAAGAAACGACAATTTTGCTCAATTTGGCCTTCTTGCTCTCCTACAAATCCTAGTAGCCAACCAAAGCAAGAAGCAAGCCGGAACCATCAGTGAATACGCCACATTACAAAGATTTAGAGGTTGAAGGCTCGAAGACGGGCAGGCGTCGCCTGAAATGGGGGCGGTGGCTGCTGGTTGCGATCCTGACCCTGATCCTCCTGTTTGTGGCGCTTGGCTGGCTGGGACGGAAGTACATCGCCCATCAGGCTCTTGCCCAATGGTGCCATGAGCAATCCCTGGTCTGCGAAGCGAATATCGAACGCCTCGGGCCCGGCGGCGCGGTGATTTCCGGCGTCCGGGTCAAATCCGGCGACCATGTACCCTTCCTGGCCGAAGACGTGACGGCCAACCTCACATGGAAGGGCCTGGTCCCGTCGCTGGGGGCTGTGGCGATCACGGCGCCTGAATTGCGCGGCACGCTGGATGATCGCGGCATTCGCTTTTATGGGCTTGAACGCCTCGGCAGCAGCAGTTCTGGCGCGGGAGGGACCAGTGGCCTGCCCCCGGTGAAGATTACCGATGGGCGGGTCGTGCTGGCCACGAGCGCTGGCGACATTGGTGCGTCGGTCGATCTGGAAGGCGAATTCCCGCAGTCCGGCACATTGCAGATGACGCTGGACCCGGTGTCCCTGTCCGGGCCGGACGGTACGCTGGTCTGGTCGGAAGGCCGGATCGACGTGACCGCGAGCGACGGCCAATTGGAGGGCGAGGCGTTTCTCGATCTGGACGAGGCCGATGTTAGGGGTGTTCAGGCCCGCGACGTTCAGTTGACTGCCCTTCTCAACTCGCCCCTCAGCGGGGAGGGCGACACACAAATTGTCTGGGACGGCGACATCACCAGCGCGTCCTGGGGCGGCTATGCCGTGTCGGAGGCTGCCACGAGTGGCCGGGCCATTCTGGAGCGCCTGCCATCCTCGGACCTCGACTCGATCCTCACTGCGCTGGTTGAGGCCTCCGCCGAAGTCAGCGCCGCCAAAGTGTCCGGCAGCGTATTTGCTGGCCGTGATATTTCGCTGGAGGTCGATCTTGAAGGCGAAGCGGGCCGCGTAACCGGGCCAATCCTCGCCTCTGCCAGCGATCTTGAAATCCCGCAGGGGCGGGCACAGGCCGCCGCGATCCGCGGAACGCTGCAGCGGTCCGTCGAGGGCGACATCGGGTTCGAAGCTGACCTGTCGACAGCCGGCACGTCGCTGAACGCTGGAACGACCAGCCAATTGCTCGACTTCGTGAACTTGCCTGACACGTTCGCCGCGCATGAGACCAGCCTCACGAACGCGCTTCGCCATATCCTGGCAGCGTTCGACGCCGCCGCCTCGGTGCACGTCCAGCGCAACGCGGAGGGGTGGGCGATCTTGGCGGAGGGGCCGGTGCAATTGACCTCCCAATCGGGGCTCGCGTTGGATATTGAGCCGGGTCCGGAAGGCCACTGGCTGTCCTGGGCAGGATACGATCGGTCCGTGACGGGGCATCTCGACATGACGGGCGGCGGTCTTCCCGCCTTCTCCGCAGACCTTGAGGTCCGCATGGGTGAGGCCGGACTGTCCCGGTTCAACGCAACGGGCCTGAGCCTGTCGCCGTGGATGGCGGGCGGGCGTACCTTGTCGGCCAATCTCAAGCAGATCAACTATGAGCGCGTCGGTGAAGGGGAGATGACACTCCAAACGTCCGGCCGCATTGGCGTTGCTGGAAACCTGTCCGGCTTTGACCTGGACTCCACCAATATTGCAGGAGAATTGCTGGTCGCGTCGAACAAGGCCGGGTGGCGGGTGTCCACTCCGAACCGGGCCTGCCTGACCCTGAACAGTCAGGGCCTGAGCTTTGGGTCTGTCAGCCTCGGCGCGTTCCGGACGCCGATCTGTCCTGAAGGCAAGGATTTCGTTGCGCCGGGGGTCGGGTTTGCGGGCACGACCAGGCTGGGAGACCTGTCGCTTCCGGTCGCCTTCTCGTCCAATTCCGGCACGGTGAAGTTCACGAATGCCGCGATCGACTGGACGGGCGGCAAGACCGCAAGCGTATCGGCCATCTCGGACACGGTTGCGCTCGCCCTCGACATTGGCGAGGAAACCCTCACCATCGAGGGAGACACACTTCGGTTGGGCGTAGCGACGCGCGTCAACGCCGCCCCGGCGCTATCGGCGCGACTGGGGCCAACCAAATTCAACGGCTCGCTCATTCCTGCCAACGTTAGCTCCAGCGATTTCCGCTTCGATGGCACGACCGGAGACGGCGGCGTGAAGGGTGCCATGAGCGCCGATGGCGTGATGATCCGGGACTATCGCGACGACCCGCTCTACCAGCCCCTGACGGCAGATATGGATGCGACGCTGAACGGCGCGGATTTCTACATGACGGGACCTCTGAGGCTGGCATCCAACGGGATCAGCGTGGCGGACACGCTGTTACGCCTTGATGTGACGAAGCTGAGCGGCAGCGCAGGCATTGAGAGCCGGGACCTGCAATTCGAACCGGGCGCCTTGCAGCCTTCGCGCCTGTCGGACCGGCTGCGCGGTATCTTCACCGATGCGCGCGGTGGACTGGCGGCGTCTGCGCGGTTCGACATTGTCGAAGGAAAGATCGAAGGGACGGGTCAGGTATCGGTCTCCGAGTTTGGCTTCCAAACGACCCGGCTGGGCCGGGTGCAAGGCGTCAATGGCACGGTGACGTTCAGGGAGCTTCTCGCACTGACCACAGAGCCCGGCCAGACCATTTCGGTCGAGCGCCTGAATCCCGGTGTTCCGCTGGAAAATGGCGAGATCATCTTCCAACTGGTCGAGGGGACGCAATTCAAGGTCGAGTCAGCCTCCTTCCCATTCGCGGGGGGGACGCTCGCGTTGCCCTCCTTTGTATGGACGCTGGGCGGGGAGCAGCAGAACATCGAAGTCACAGCGGATGCCATCGAATTGGCGAAACTGGTGGAAGTGCTGAAACTGCCGGATACGCGGGCTACGGGCACCGTGTCTGGTCGGTTCCCCATCGACATTGACGGTACGAACATCCTTGTGCGCGACGCCCGTCTGAAAGCCGACGCCACAGGCGGCTACATCTCCTATCAGGGCTCGGCCGGGGATTCCGCCGGGGCGGCTGATCCGAATGCCAAAATGGCGTTTGAGGCGCTCAAGGATTTCGACTTTACCGTTCTCGAACTCGGCCTCGACGGCAATGTGCGGGACCGGATGACGATTTCCCTGATCCTTGAAGGTAAGAGCCGGAAGGGGATTGCGTACGGGGACGGAAACCAGGTGCTGACCGGCCAGCCCTTCCTGTTCACGATCACCGTCAATTCAGCGCTGGGGGAACTCTTGCGAAACGCCCAGTATTATACCAGTCAGAAGAGCCTGACGGACGAAGTTGTCAAACAAGTGACGGCGAAACGGCTTGAGGAATCTGAATAGCGCGCAACGACCAACTTCATTGACGTTAAGGTTGCTTATGTCATGGTCGCCACTGAACCCTGAGGAGCGAATCCTGATGAATTTTTCCAAAGCCCTGCTGGCTGGCGCGGGCGTGGCAGCACTGGTTGCCTGTACGCCGACAGTTCGCATCGAACCCTCCGACAAACCGATCAAGATCGATTTGAACGTCAATATTACCCAGGAAGTCCGCGTGATCCTCGACAAGGAAGTCGAAGACCTGATCGCGGACAATCCGGACCTGTTCTAACCTCGCGAAATCAGGAGACGATATGATGAAATCCCTTCGCACTTTTTTCGCTGCCCTGGCCCTGGCATTCGGGCTGGCCACATTGGCCCCAGCCGCTTCGGCGGGTGATCCTGCAATCGACGCTGCCATCGAGGCGGGGGAGGTCGGTGAGCGCATTGATGGACGCCTTGGCGTCATCGGGTCTGGCGACCCGTCCCTGATCCGCAAGGTTCAGGAGATCAACAACCGACGCGCCGCCAAATACGCCCAAGTTGCTGCTGAAACCGGCACCACCGTGGCGGAAGTGGCTCGCATCACGGGCGAAAAGCAGATCTCCAAGTTGAGCCGTGGCCAATGGTACATGGACGCCAGCGGCACCTGGAAACAGAAATAGCTTGTTTCCGGCGCCGCCCGGCGTAAGTGAATCTTCATGTCACGCAAGCTGATCTTCTGGATTCTCGCCAGCTTCGTGCTCCTGGGGCTGATGCTCTGGGGCATTTCGCTGTTATGGGAAAGCAATGCCGACGGGCTCTCCGGCCACGGCTGGCTCGCCTATATTCTGGGCGGTGTGATGACGCTTGGCCTTTCCATTGGCCTGTTCCTGCTGACCTTCCATAGCGCGCGGCATGGTTATGATGATATGGAGCGGCCGGAAGACACGACTGAGCAGAATGTTGAATATCGCCAATAGTTCATACAGCCTTGATTGACACGCCGGGCGGCTCACACAATCCTGCGCAAAATCTGAACTCTAGAACGGGGCGCTCCCACCCATGATCGATCCTGCACGCCTATCCGCGTACATCGCATCGCGCATCTGCCATGACCTTGTTTCGCCCGTTTCCTCGGTCACCAATGCGTTGGACCTGCTGAACGATCCCGGCGACATGGAAATGAAGGCCCAGGCACAGGATCTGTTGCATGATGGCGCGGAGAAGGCCGGCGCGCGAATCCAGTTCCTGCGCTATGCCTTCGGCTCCATCGGGCTCAACTCGGGTGCCGCCGACATTCACGAGGCGCGCAAGATCACCCAGAATTTCGTGGCGAGCCACCGGCCCAGCATCGAATTCGACATCCAGACCGACCATCTGAGCTTCTCGCATGTGCGCATGATGATGAACCTCGTCATGATGGGGATCGACTGCCTGCCGCGGGGCGGGGTGATCCATGTCCGCATTCGCAATGAGCAGGTGGGCCTGACAATCACATTGACCTGCAAGGGCAAGCGGGCCCGTCTGCGCCCCGACATTGCCAATGGTATCAAGGGAATCGAGCCGGAAGATGGCTGGCGGCCGGAGACGATCCAGCCCCTGTTCTCCAAGATCATCTGTGACGGGCTGGGCGGCGAGCTGACCGCCAGTGAAAGCGATGAGACCGTCATCATCATGGCGGCGGGCATTCGCGCTGAAGGCTGATGGCCTGGCTGAAATTTACACTTTGGCAGGACTTTCTTAACCGGGGTCGGCCAGATTCGACGCCAAGCTGCTGCGCACAGGATATCCTATGAAAACCTGTCTGATCGTTGACGATTCCCGCGTTGTCCGAAAAGTGGCGGCGCGTATAGTGCGCGACCTGAAATTCGACGTTCTGGAAGCCGGTGACGGCGCCGAGGCCATGCGTCAGTGTCGCCAGCAGATGCCGGATGCCATCCTGCTCGATTGGAACATGCCGGTGATGAACGGACTCGATTTCCTGCGCGCCCTGCGCCGCGAGGAAGAGGGCAAGCATCCGCTGGTGGTTTTCTGTTCCATCGAAAACGACGCTGAACACATCAATGAGGCGTTGAGTTCAGGCGCCGACGAGTTCATCATGAAGCCATTCGACGCTGATATTCTGGAAAGCAAATTTGCGGAAGTCGGTCTGGTCTGAAGCATTTCTTAATAAACCGCGACCTATGGGTAAGGTTTATGGGCAGAATGTCCGATTCGGAGTGTTAGATGCAGGAAGAGGTCTTCAACGAGTTGGCTGAGCTGGCGCTGAAAGGCTCCGGACAGGCGATTCCGAAATCCAAATCCTATCTGATCGAAGCCCGGCTCGCCGCGATTGCGCGCCGTGAGGGCTTTGGCACGATGGCGGACCTCGTCCATTGCCTGAAATCCCGCGCCAATCCCGTTTTTGCCGCTGAAGTGGCCGCTGCGCTCGTGTCGAAGGACACCTGGTTTTTCCGTGACCGCGATGCGCTGAAGCGCGTGGTGGAAGAGATCCTGCCCAAGCGCCTGAAAGCCTCGAATACTGGCCGCCTCAAGGTCTGGTGCGCTGGCGGCGCTACCGGCCAGGAAGCCTATTCGCTGGCCATCCTTCTGGAAGACGAATTGCCAGCCAGCCTGCGCGGCGCCCAGATCGACATTCTCTCGACCGATATCTGCAAGGTTGCGACCGAGAAGGCCCGTGTGGCCCGTTTCGGCCATTATGAGGTCCAGAAGGGGCTGTCGATCCATCGTCTGGTGAAGCACTTCACCCGGCTGGAAACCGGCCAGTGGGAGGCGTCGGAAGCCCTGCGCTCTCGTATCAGCTTCCGCCAGCACAATCTGCTGGAACGCGCAGACGGGTTGGGTAATTTCGATGTCATCCTCTGCCGCAATGTGCTGTCCGGCATGGCCCGCTCGGCCCGGACCAAGGTGATCGACAGTGTCGCGAAACAGATGATGCCCGGCGGTATGATCCTGCTCGGCGGCGGCGAAAGCGTCATCGGTCTGACCGACAAGCTGGAGCCAGCCCGCCATTTCCGGGGCGGCTGGGTCGCGGCCGGAACGGCCAACGCCGAAGCATCTGCAGCCTGACCCCCTCGCAATTTGGCGCGTCCCGCGCTATATGCCCCCATTCCTGAAACTGCTCCGGGCCTTTAACCCGGTTGGAGTGAGACATGACTTATGAATTGCCGTCGGCCTGGGATGGCCGCGTGAACTCTCTTGGATTTGCCAAACCGCCCGCGGAAACGCGCGTCGTCGCTGCCATGTCGGGCGGGGTCGACAGCTCTGTCGTGGCCGCCATGCTGAAAGCGCAAGGCTATGACGTGATCGGGATCACGCTGCAGCTTTACGATCATGGCGCGGCCATTGAGAAGAAGGGGGCCTGTTGCGCCGGGCAGGACATCCATGATGCCCGCAACGTGTCCGACCAGATCGGCATTCCGCACTATGTGCTCGATTACGAGTCCAAATTCCGCGAGCAGGTGATGGAAGACTTCGCGGATACCTATCTGGCGGGGTCGACGCCGATCCCGTGCATTCGTTGCAACCAGACGGTCAAATTCTCGGATCTCCTGAAAACGGCCCGCGATCTTGGCGCAGATTGCCTTGCGACGGGCCACTATATCCGCCGGACAGACGGCGACACCGGGCCGGAGCTTCACCGCGCGGCCGATGCCAGCCGCGACCAGTCCTATTTCCTGTTCGCCACGACGGCGGAACAGCTGGACTATCTGCGTTTCCCGTTGGGCGACTTGCCGAAGACGCAGGTGCGCGAACTGGCCGACCAGTTCAATCTGCCGGTCGCTTCAAAGCCGGACAGCCAGGACATCTGCTTCGTGCCGGAAGGCTCCTATGCAACCGTCGTCGAGAAACTGCGTCCGGGCGCCGGGCGCGGCGGCGAGATCGTGCATCTCGATGGCCGCGTGCTGGGCGAGCATAATGGCGTGATACATTACACGATCGGTCAACGCCGCGGCTTGGGCGTTGCGACAGGCGATCCGTTGTATGTCGTCAAGATCGATGCGCCGAGCCGCCGGGTCATCGTTGGCCCGCGCGAAGCCTTGATGACGTCCGGCTTGCTTTTGGAAGAATTGAACTGGTTGGGCGAGGGCTCTCTGGAGGCCGCAGCCGATGCGGGCTCGCCCGTGCTCGTTCGTGTGCGGTCCACACGGCCCCCAGTGCCTGCGCGTTTGGGGTGGAGCGATGGCGTGCCCGTGATCTGGTTCGATGATCCGGAAGAGGGCGTCGCGCGCGGCCAGGCCGCCGTGCTCTACGACGCCGAAGGCAGCACGCGCATTCTCGGCGGCGGTTTCATCCTGAAGCCCATCCCGGCGGATGAGAGCGTGGTGGCGGCCTAGCCCAACAGGCCCAGCGCCATCCCACGAAGGGCGGCCGAAACCCGATCTGAAACATCCAGCTTCTCGAAGCTTCGCTTCACATATGTGTGCACAGTGTTGGCGGACAGGTGGAGTGCTTCTGCGATTTCTCCATTGGTTTGTCCTTTGGCGACAAGTCTCAGGATCTCCTTCTCTCGCTTGGACAAGGCAGGTTCAACGGGAAGCCGGCTGAGAAGCACATCTATGTAGGCGAGGTGTCCCATCTGACACGCCATATGCAGCATAGAGAGCATTGACGCGTGAGGGGAGTATTCATCTCTGCCAAAGCCGAGCCCGCAACATCCATTGCGGCCATTCGGTCCGAACACAGGCACCGTAATGCCAACGCCGAGCTTGAATTCCCGGGCCCGGTCCAGGAATTCGACTTCCCGCTCCGTCAGGTCGGGCATCTGGCGTGCTTCGCGCCAGAAGAAGGGATATATGCGCGTGGAAGCCAGCCGAGCCATCGGATCGCATTCATACAGGCGATGCTGATAATAGATTTGCACCCATTCCTTCGGGAAGCCGTCCGAAGAAACATTCAGATTGGTGTTGAACTCCTCAACACCTACCGGAGGATAATGGATGTAACTCATCATCTTCACGGGGGTGTGGTCATAGAATTCGAAGGCGGCGGTCCTCAGGTCCTTGAAGCTCGTCGATTCCCGACAGGCTTTTGCATATGCATGCAGAGGTGCAAGACTCTCTTCGGTCATTTCATCTCCCGTCGGAACAGGATTTTTTCCCGTTCTCTTTCGGATGAAGATAGAGCGAAAAGCTGATTTGGAAACGGCAGATTATTTCGGGAGTCTCGCACTCATTCCGGCAGGAGCCAGGCAGTACGGATGAGGCTGATGATGGCGCTCACATATGTCAGCAGGCAGGGGAGCCGTGGCGGCCTAGCGCAACTTCCGGGCGGCCGTGACCGACAGGCCGATACCCCCCAGCACGACCAAAGCTGCAATGACAAAGCGCAACGTCAGCGCCTCGTCGAGCAACGCAATCCCGCCCAGTGCGGCGAGGACGGGGACACTGAGTTGGGCCACAGCTGCGGTGGACGAGGCAAGACGGGGCAGGATAGCGTACCAGAGCGCATAGCCGAGCCCCGACATGACCATGCCTGACAGGCAGGCGAGCAGGATGCCCAGGGGCGCTGCCTGTGGCGCCGTGGCAAACAGGGCGAGCAGGCTGAAGGGGGCGGCCATCGCGAAATTTGCCGCTGTTTCAGTGGTGGCGTTCTTTGCGCCGCGTCCCATCAGCGAGTAGATGCCCCAGCCGAGCGCGGCGATGCCCATCAGCACCGCGCCCGCCGGGTCGATCCGCGTATCCTGCGCCGGCCACAGGAACCAGGCGAGGCCCCCTGCCGCGACCAGTGCGCCGACCCATTTCAGGGCGGGGACATGTTCCTTCGCCACCAGGGCGCCAGCGAACATGGTGATCTGTACCCCGCCGAACAGGATCAGCGCCCCGACGCCCGTATCGAGGGAAAGATAGGCAAAGGAAAAGCCCAGCATGTAGGCGAGCAGGGCGGCTACGCTGGTCCATCGTCTTGGTGACAGGAGGGCGGGGCGGTCCGCCGACCGCAATAGAACGATCAGGCCGAGGATAAGCGCGCCGCTGAACAGGCGAATGATGGCGAAGCTTGCCGGGTCGATGAGGCCGCCTGCCAGCGCCAGCCGGTTGAGCACCGAATTGGCCGCAAAGGCGAGCATGGTCAGGAGGGTAAGCGCGAACAGCTTCATGGGTCGCTGGTCATGCGGGGAGCCGTGGCAGGCTCATTCCATCCAGTCCGGCGGGGCGACCTTGGTGTCATCGCCGCCCATGTCAGGCTGTGGATGGCGGGCCAGCAATTTCTCGACAATCGCATCGGCGACCCGGTCGGCTTCCCGCAGGGCCGGATAGCTCCAGGTTTCGAGTGTGCCCCCGAACCACCGCGCGGCGCCATGATCGATCAGGCTCTGGTGCAGGCTGTCGAACTTCTTTGAGCGGCCTTCGAGGCGCGCGATATGGATCGGCAAATCATGCCAGGCGGCGTCCGACAACATGTTGGCGCTGTCTTCAGTGACAATCGCGCAGTCGGAAAAGACCAGCCAGGCAAGATAGGGATTTTCGCCATCTTCGGGACCTGCCCAGAACCGCGCCCCGATTTCATCCGCCATCGAACGGAAGCGGGCGACGACCGGCACAGGTGTGCGGTGGGATGTGGTGAGACGCAGGCGCCAGCCCTGTCCGGCCAGTATGCGCAGCTGGGATTCAAGGCGCTCGGCTGCCGCATCGGTGAATGTATGTGCACGGGAGTTCCCGCCGAGAATGACAATGGCGCTCTTGCTGCGCTCGTCGGCAAGGTCTGCGAAAGACTGTCCGGCCTCTTCGATCAGGTCCGGCGGAAAATAGGAGGGAGAGCCGATGGTCTGGATGACGTTCGGTCCACTGACCTCATCATGTGCCGGCGTGACGAGAAGGTCGAAATTGTCCGCCGGTATGCGCGGGTCGAGAATCTGGACCGTCAGGGTCTTGCCCCCGGACAATTCCCGCACTTTGCGGGTCAGTGCGGCTGAGCGGCGTCCTGCAGCGACCCAGACAGTCGGCCAAGGTGCTTCCAACTGGGTACGCTGGTTTTTCGGCAGTGAGACCAGGGGAGCGGGCCATTTGTCGGCCGGCAGCCAGGTCCAAGGTATGCGCGGCGTTAGCACAAGGGGGTCTGAGCGGTGAGCTTCGCCATTAATATGAGCGATCTGGATCCATCGCCGCGTATCGCCCAGTGCCTGCAGCACGGCGCGGACCTGAGCAGCATTGCCTGCGCGGCCGTCGGAGACCGCCCAGACGGATGGTCCGAGCGACCCCGTCTCAGCCATTTACAGGTACTCGACCTTGGCAACCTCGTAGGCGCGTGCCCCGGACGGGGCCGCCACCTCGGCTTCGTCGCCTTCTTCCTTGCCGATCATTGCGCGGGCAATCGGGGAGGTAACGGAAATCTTGCCGTCCTTCACATTGGCTTCGTCTTCGCCAACGATCTTGTACGTGCTTTCTTCTTCCGTATCGACATCAATCAGGGTGACGGTCGCGCCAAAGCGCACCTTGCTGCCGCCCAGCTTGGAGACGTCAATGACGTCTGCCCGTGCGAGCTTGTCGTCGATCTCGGCGATGCGGCCTTCGATGAAGCTCTGCTTCTCCTTGGCGGCGTGATATTCAGCGTTTTCGGACAGATCACCATGCGCACGAGCTTCCGCGATCGCCGCGATGATGTTCGGGCGCTCAACGGATTTCAGCGTCTTTAGTTCTGACTGAAGCGCAGCATGGCCTTCTGCGGTCATGGGAATGCGGTCCATCTGTGTCACCTCTATTGTTGGCGGCAAAATCGTTGTCTTAATTGGTAATTGCGTCAAGTGGGGCTGATCAGGCCGATTGCAAGGCGCGCACCGAGATTTCCCGGTCTTTCATGCTTTCGATAGCCTGAACCGATGCCATCGAGGAGGCAAGAGTTGTGAAATACGGAATCTTCCGGTTCACGGCGGTCCGGCGAATCGAGGCGGAATCTGCCAGTGAGGCCGCGCCTTCGGTCGTATTGAACACCAATTGCACATTGCCATTGATCATGGCGTCGACAATGTGCGGCTGGCCTTCCAGGACCTTGTTGACCCGCGTCACCTTCAGGCCCTCGCCTTCGAGGAAGGTGGCGGTTCCGCTGGTCGCCAGGACAGAGAACCCGAAATCGATGAGTTTCCGGATGGCTGGCACAATGGCCTTCTTGTCTCCGTCTCTCAGCGACACGAACACCGTTCCTGAGTCCGGAAGCTGGACTCCGACACCCATCTGGCTCTTCAGGAAGGCCATGCCGAAATCATCATCCCAGCCCATGACTTCGCCGGTCGAGCGCATTTCCGGGCCGAGCTGCGGATCAACGCCTGGGAAGCGGGCGAATGGGAAGACCGCTTCTTTCACCGCAACGCGGCGCGGATTGGCATGGGTCAAGTCGAAATCGGTCAGGCTGGCACCCGCCATGACCTTGGCAGCAATGGCGGCAATCGGGGCGCCGACGGCCTTGGCCACGAAGGGCACCGTCCGGCTGGCGCGGGGATTGGCCTCCAGTACATAGATCTCGTCATCCTTGACCGCGAACTGGATGTTGATCAGGCCGCGAACTTTCAGCGCCCGCGCGAGCGCAATAGTCTGCTCGGCAAGACGGCCCTGAAGGGCGGGCGAAAGTGTATAGGGCGGCAGCGCACAGGCGGAGTCGCCCGAATGCACGCCGGCTTCTTCGATATGTTCCATGATGCCCGCGACATGCACATTTTCGCCGTCGCAGAGAGCGTCCACGTCCACCTCGATGGCGTCCGAGAGATAGCGGTCGATGAAGAGTGACGCGTCGCCGGAATCCTTGGCCACGTTCAGGGCTTCGGCCGCGAATTTGCGCAGGTCTTCATCATTGCGGGCGATTTCCATGGCCCGGCCGCCCAGCACGAAGGAGGGGCGCAGCATGACCGGATAGCCGATCTCATTGGCTTTCACTTCGGCCTCTTCCACCGAGCGAGCCGTGCGGGACGGGGCCTGCTGGATGCCAAGTTCGTCGAGCAGGGCCGCAAATTGCTCGCGGTCTTCCGCGAGGTCGATCGAGGCGGGGCTGGTGCCGAGGATCGGTACGTTTTCATGGTCCAGCGTATTGGCCAGCTTCAGCGGTGTCTGGCCCCCGAACTGGACGATCACCCCGTTCAGCGTGCCGGCCGACTGTTCCTTGTGTATGATCTCAAGGACATGTTCGTCGGTCAGGGGCTCGAAATAGAGCCGGTCGGATGTGTCATAGTCCGTGGACACTGTTTCCGGGTTGCAATTGACCATGATGGATTCAATGCCGATGTCTTCCATCGCAAAGGCCGCATGGCAGCAGCAATAGTCAAACTCGATGCCTTGCCCGATCCGGTTGGGGCCGCCCCCGAGAATGATGGCCTTGTTGCGCGTCGAGGGCAGGGCTTCACACTCCGCCTCCTCGGCGCCGAACACTGGCTGCTCGTAGGTGGAGTAGAGGTAAGGCGTCTTGGCGGCGAACTCTGCCGCACACGTATCAATGCGCTTGTAAACTGGGCGCACGCCCAGTCCGTGGCGCAGGGCGCGGATTTCGGCCTCGCTCTTGCCGACCAGCTTGCCGAGGCGCTTATCGGAGAAACCGAGCATCTTCAGGCGCAGCATGCCCTCATGATCCTGTGGTAGGCCGTCCTTCAGGATATCAGCCTCGACCTCCATCAGTTCCGCGATCTGGCGCAGGAACCATTTGTCGATGGACGTGATCTGGTAAACTTCGTCCACGGACAGGCCCTGGCGCAGGGCTTGCGCCACAACGCGCAATCGGTCCTGTGTCGGCACACCCAGCGCATTGCGCAGATCGGCTTCGGTCTCGAATGCGATATCGTCCAGGCCGGACAGGCCCGTCTCCAGAGAGCAGAGCGCCTTTTGCAGGCTTTCCTGGAAGGAGCGGCCAATCGCCATCGCCTCGCCGACGGATTTCATCGCTGTGGTCAGGACAGGGTCTGCGCCCTTGTATTTCTCGAAGGCAAAGCGCGGAATCTTGGTGACCACATAGTCAATCGTCGGCTCGAACGAAGCCGGTGTGACACCGGTAATATCATTGTCCAGCTCATCCAGCGTGTAGCCGACCGCCAGCTTCGCGGCGATCTTGGCGATCGGGAAGCCGGTGGCCTTCGACGCCAGCGCCGAAGAGCGCGATACGCGCGGGTTCATTTCGATCACGACCAGGCGTCCATCGGCCGGGTTCACGGCAAACTGGACATTCGACCCGCCGGTCTCGACGCCGATCTCACGAAGCACCGCAATCGAGGCGTTCCGCATGATCTGGTATTCCTTGTCGGTCAGCGTCAGCGCGGGCGCGACCGTGATGGAATCTCCGGTGTGGACCCCCATCGGATCGATGTTCTCGATGGAGCAGATGATGATGCAATTGTCCGCCTTGTCGCGGACGACCTCCATCTCATACTCTTTCCAGCCGAGCAGGCTTTCATCGACAAGGATCTGGGCCATTGGTGAGGCGGCAAGGCCTGACCGGCAAATCTCTTCATATTCCTCGACATTGTAAGCCACACCGCCGCCCGTACCGCCGAGCGTGAAGGCCGGACGGATGATGGCGGGAAGGCCGACTTCGTCCAGCGCCGCCATGGCGCGCTTCAGGCCTTCGATCCGGTCATACTTGCCGTCTTCCTTCTTCGGAGAGGCAATGATGGCAGCGCGTGGGTTTTCGAGACCGAGCCGGTCCATCGCTTCGCGGAACAGCTTGCGGTCTTCAGCCATCTCGATGGCCTCGGCCTTTGCGCCGATCAGCTCCACGCCATGCTTTTCGAGGATGCCGGCATAATGCAGGTCCAGCGCACAGTTCAGCGCGGTCTGGCCGCCCATGGTCGGCAACAGGGCGTCCGGCTTTTCGGCTTCGATGATCTTCTCGACCACTTCGGGCAGGATCGGCTCGATATAGGTTGCGTCGGCGAGTTCCGGGTCGGTCATGATCGTCGCCGGGTTCGAATTCACCAGGATCACCCGGTAGCCTTCGCTCTTAAGCGCCTTGATCGCCTGCACGCCGGAATAGTCGAATTCACAAGCCTGTCCGATGATGATCGGACCGGCACCAATAACCAGGATAGAGCGGATATCCGTGCGCTTCGGCATGTTGCTTTTCTCCTACCGGCCAAACGGCTGCTCCATAGCTGGGAGTCGGGGGCTGGGGCAAGGCCAAACGGGTGGGTTTCCGTCAATAGCTGTAATTGATTTTCTCCAGCCAGGCTCCGCCTGGCCTAAACCGGGGCGTCATGCACGGTGGAATGCTCCTGGACGAGGTGCCAGCGGCCTGTGATCTTCTCCCAGACCTGCGACACAGCCTGGACCTGATTCATGACGCCGTCATCATGTGTAACGCCGCTCAGCTGGGTAAAGAAATGCGCCGCAGCCATCTCGCGCGTACAGCGCAGATTGATCGCAGAAACGATGCTGATGTGCCAGCGCTTGAACGTGTCTTCCAGAATCGGCTGCCAGAGCTGGCGGTAATCATTCAAAGTACGATTTACTGAAACGTCCCGACCGAAGTCGCTGAGTAAACGAATACAGCCCGGCCCCGTGAGAGGGTCATTGGCAGTCGCCAGCTGACCTTGCGGCCAGCAGCGATACCAGTCTCTGATGCGTTCGCGCACAGCGCGATCATCGGGCTCGATACGCTTCGAGCCTGTAGTGAACTTATTAAGGGGCGTGACCCGTCCCATACAGTGTCTCCTGTCTCATAATCGTGCTGAATAAACGTGCCAGCCTGTGGCGTGTTCCGGTTGGCTGGACGGAGAGACCGGGGTCATACGGTGGCGAAAATGTGCCGCAAAAGGAAAAGCCCCGCATCCAAAGGATACGGGGCTCACCATCACTCTACTGCCTCGGCTGGTTACCAGCGCGAGCTGTCATACGGGTAGCGGTCATAGATGTCGGCGCGGCCATCGCCATCCGCATCTTTTTCATCCGCCTGGTCTTTCACGCCGGGCATGTCGCAATCCTCGGATTCCGTGCAGCCTTTTGCAGCACCAGCAGACCCGCCTAGAACCGCACCAATCGCAGCGCCTCGGCCAGCATCACCATCGCCGACATTGTTACCGATCGCGGCGCCCGCAACGGCACCTGCTGCTGCGCCAACTGCGGCATTGCGCTCCGTCGTACCCGTTTGCGTACAGGCGGCCAGGGCAAGGGCGCTGGCGCCAATGGCGGCAAGTTTCAGATAAGCGGTCATAGGACATTCCTTTCCGTTGTGTACGGGGCAGAAACGTCTTCTTTTTGGCTTGGTTCCAAGCAATTTCAGAGACTTGCCGGATCGTAATGCGAATTTCGCTCAGCTCCAGCGCTTGGCGAGCTTCTGGTCGGTCGCGTCCGCATCCTGTGTTGCGGCGCCTTGGTATCCAGTGATCGAATCCGCCACGAAGGGATTGTCCTGCCGTTCCTGTCCGAAGGTGGACAGGGGCCCGTGGCCCGGCACGAAGCGCATCTCATTGCCCAGCGGCCATAGCTTGCTGGTGATCGAGTCGATCAGCTGCTGGTGGTTACCGCGCGGAAAATCGGTCCGGCCGATGGAGCCGCGGAACAGGACGTCGCCGACAAAGGCCAATGCGCCATCCTTATGATAAATCACGACATGGCCCGGCGTATGACCGGGGCAGTGGGCAACGCCGAACCTATTGCCCGCCAGTTCCAGTTCGTCGCCATCATGCAGGTAACGGTCCGGCTTCACATTGCGGCCATCGGTGATGCCATATTTGGCGCCCTGGGCTTCCAGCTCATCCAGCAGCCATTGGTCATCTTCATGCGGGCCGATGATCGGGCACCCGGTACGCTCGGACACTTCCGTCGCCGCGCCGGCATGGTCGAGATGGCCATGCGTCAGCCAGACGCCGACGATCTTCACGCCAAACTGTTCGGCCGCGCCCATCAATTTGTCGACCTCGCCGCCCGGATCGATGAACACACCTTCCATCGTGTCGGTGGACCAGATCATCGACGTGTTCTGCTGCAGCGGCGTCACGGGGATGATGCGGATTTCGAGCTTTGGCTGGGGGGCTTGGTCTGTCATGCTTCAGAAATAGCGTCCGGAGGGGCCTTCGTGAAGGTGCAAGCGTGCTTTCCCTTGCGACGGGTCTTGGTTTAAACGGTTTACCAAGCAGATTTGACGGAGATTGCACATGCGCCTGCCGCGTCATGCCTATGGCCACAAGACCCGCAGAAGCGGGTTGGGCGGCCTGTTGCGCAGCCGGGTCAGCCTGATCCTGGTCGGCCTGTTCCTGATCTTCCTCTACTGGCAAGCGAACCAGACCGAAGTGCCATTTTCGGGCCGCAAGCAACTGAACACGGTCTCCATCGAGAAAGAGGTCGAGCTGGGCCAGCAATCCTATGTCCAGATCCTGAACCAGGAGCAGCAGCAGGGAAATGATGTCCTCTGCGCGGACGGCAACAATTGTGACGGCGCCGAAGCGGAGTACACACAAGCCGTGCGCGAGATCGGTGTCAGGCTGCAGCGCGCGGCCATTGATCTGGAGCAGGAACTCCTGCGAGACGGCGCCTCCTTCACGGCGGTCGCCGACCAGTTCGACTGGACCTATTATGTGGTGGATTCCTCCACGCCCAACGCCTTCTGCCTGCCGGGTGGCTATGTTGCCATCTATACCGGCATCCTCGATATCACCGGCAATCATGACGGCCAGGTCGACACCGACGATATCAGCGATCTCGACAAGCTGGCCGTGGTGATGGGGCATGAGATTGGCCACGCCTTGGCCCATCATGGCGCTGAGCGCGTCAGCCAGCAGCGTGTCGTCCAGTTCGGGCAGATCGCCGTCGGCGTTGGCCTGGGGGACATGGACGCCTCGCAACAGCGCGCCATCATGCAAGCCTTCGGCGTTGCGGCGCAGGGCGGCATGCTGGCCTATTCCCGCAAGCATGAGACCGAAGCCGACAAGATCGGCCTCGATCTGCTCGTGCGCGCCTGTTACGACCCGCGTGAAGCGCCGGATCTGTGGGAGCGGATGGGACAGATTGGCGGCGGCCAGCGCCCGCCGGAATGGATGTCCACGCACCCGGCATCTGAAACACGGGCAGAGAATTTCCGGGAATGGATGCCGGACGCCATTGCGGAATACGAACGTCGCTGCGGCCCTCTGGGTTAGGCGCCCTCTTCGTCCCCGCGCAGGCGGTCGATGATCGCATCCCGCCAGCTTTCCGGCATCAGGTACAGCGCCCAGGCGCCCGCCTCGTAATGCGCGCGGCGCCAGATATCGAGCGGGTTGTATCCCCCGCGCGGGCAGGCGGCGAACGTTTTGGGCTGCTCGCCCGGATGGCTGGCATAGATCGCCTTGGCGCGCAGGACGTGCATGCAGTTCGAGATGAAGACGATCTTGCCGCTGTCCGAGGCGCTGGTCGTTTTGGCGAGATTTTCCAGACCGGAGATCGTGTCCCGGCTTTCAACATCTGCACTGATCCTGGCGGCCTCTCCGGACCGGCGCGCCGCCAGCAACGCCATTTCCTGGCTACCGAGCCGACCTTCCTGCGGGCGATGGCCGCCAACCATTTTCAACTGGTCGAGCTTGCCTGCCTTCAGCAGGGCGACGCCCTTGTCGATACGCGCCGAGGCATCTGCGGCATTGTCGGTATAGAAGATGATCCCGCGTCCGCCAGCCAGCTTGCCTGTCTGGTCCGAAAGCCGGGTGACGCCCCAGAAGAGAAGCGTTGCGACCAGGTCCGCCAGGACCAGCCAGATCAGCAATGTTCGGATGCGTCGAATCACACCGCTATAATCACCACTTGGCCCCGGCCCGCTAGAGCCAAGCCGCAACACGCACTGCATATTTGCAGTTTCAGGCCGGGTTGGACATCCGGCCCAGTGAGGCCAGGTAATCGCGAACCGGCGTGGTCAGCGCGCCGGGCAGGTTGTCGAGGGCATACCAGCCCCAGCCACCATGCTTCTCCGGCTCCATCACGCGCGGCTGGCCGGACACGATCCGGGCGGAATAGACCGGCGCGACCCAATGCTTGCCGTCGCCCTTGTCGATGGTCTCTGCGATACAGGCGAGACCCGTCAGCTCGATCTTGACGCCAAGCTCTTCCTCGATCTCGCGGCGAGCGGTATCCTTGGCCCGTTCGCCGAAATCGATCTTGCCGCCCGGCAGGCCCCATGCGCCGGCTTCCGGCTCCTTCAGGCGCTGGATCAGCAACAGGCGGCCGTCCTCGTCATGAATCGCGGCGCCACAGCCCGCGCCGGGCAAGGAAACAGAATCGGTCATGACGTGGAACCTACAACCATCTTTCGCGAATTGCAGGGAGGAAAAGGAACTCAATCGGGCTCGCTCGCATTGCGTTTCTTTCCAATTCAACTAGCCTTTCCCCAGGCGCGCACTCGGAGATTTTCGATATGGCCTATACGATCACACGCACCCTTGATGGCATCTCGCTGGAAGAGGCAGACCGGCGCACGCGCGCGGCGCTTTCAGACAAGGGCTTTGGCGTGCTCACTGAAATTGATGTCCAGGCGACGATGAAGAAGAAGCTGGACGCCGACATGCCCGGCTATCTCATCCTCGGCGCGTGCAATCCGGACATGGCCCACAAGGCGATTGGCATGGAGCCGCGGGTCGGGGCAATGCTGCCCTGCAATGTCATCCTGCGCGAAGTGGAGGGCGGTATCGAAATCAGCGCGATCGACCCTGTCGCTTCCATGCAGGCCATTGAGAACAGCGAGCTGCACAGCGTGGCGGGGCAGGTCCGCGACATGCTGGCGGAGGCCATGGGCGCGATCTAGGCGCTGGAAACCGGGTAGGGGGATGTCATGGCAAAAGTGATCGGGCTCGGCGGACTGTTCTTCCTGTGCAAGGATGTCGACGCCACACGGGCATGGTATACGCGCGTTTTGGGGGTCGAGATTGACGAATATGGCGGCGCGAGCTTCTCGCAGGCCGACGCTGCCACGCAGTTTCCGAATGGGGCCCGCACGATCTGGGCCCCATTCAAGGCGGAAAGCGACTATTTCAAACCCTCTGAAAGCGACTTCATGATGAATCTGATGGTCGATGATCTCGACGCCATGCTTGAGCAGGTCAAGACGGAGGGCGTCGCACTGGAAGGCGATCCGATTACGGAGAGCTATGGCAAGTTCGCCTGGATCATGGATACTGACGGCCGGAAGGTCGAACTCTGGCAGCCGATCGAGTCCATGCCGGCCATGTGACCCGATCCCTCAGAACCAGCCTGCCACCTTGTCCCAGGGCACGAACAGGATGGTGATGGTCACGGCCGCTGCGGTGGCCGTGAAGCCTGCAAGCATCAGGGCACCATCGCGCGCCACAAGGGCCAGGCCGAAGAGGACGATGGCCATACCCGGCGCAGCGACCGCGAATGGCACCAGCTCCAGTGGAATCATGAGCAAGGCAAGAATCGAAACAGCGACCGCAGCCAGATAAGTTGCGGGCTTGCCAGTCGCCCAGGACAGGCGTTCAGTGATCATGTGGTCGATCCGCTTCAGCCAGGGTTTGACTTTGTCCTCGGCCTCCTCAAGCTTTGCGGTTTCGATGGATTGCTTCTCCACGAAGGACGGCATCCAGATATGATCCGCGCCAATCAGGATCTGCAGGCTGAATAGCAGGATGACGAAGCCGACCACGGCGGGCAGGCCTGGTATGGCGCCGATGGGTGGCAGCACGACCAGCAGGCCGAGCAGGGTAATGATGGGGCCGAAGGAGCGATGGCCGAACATGTCGAGCAGGTCGCCCACCGAGATATTGCCCTCGCCACCTTCTTCAATGGCGGTTTCCAGAACGTTCTCCAGCGGGTCGCTTTGTGATGCAGGCATGTCCGTCCTCAATTCTGCCCATAGCAACGCGCAAATTCGGCAGGAGTTCGCCGAAAGGCAAAAAAAAAGGCCGTCTGGTAAAAACCAGAACGGCCCGAGGAGAGGACTGCTAATCAGTCGTGCGCGTTAGCGCGCGGATTTCTTGCACGCTTCAATATCGTCTGCTTCCAGCGCGGAATCGGAATTTGCGAAAGAGATGATCTCGCCAGCCTTCTTCGCGATTTTCTTGCAGTCGCGGACGGAGGCTTTCTTGCGGTCGAGATCGCCCTTGCAGACCGTTCCTTCGCACAGCCAGACCGTGCCGATAGCAACGACCTGACCGTCTTCAACCGGCTCGGCGGTTTCAAAGGTGAATGTGGCGGCAAAGGCCGGCGCGCTGAGTGCCAGGAAGGCTGCGGCAGTAAGAGCAGAACGGATCATCGGAGGATACCTTTCGGTGCGTGGAAGAAAAACGGTGTCGGACCCTGAGTGTCCGTCTGCTCTCAATACCGATTGCTGACGAAAACGTCAATCATTCAGCCTTCTTGGTTCAGCATCTAGTCCGCATCCGCCACCAGACGGGGGGCGAGACCCGAACGGGACACATAAGTCTCGGTCAAGGTTGGGTGGTCGATCTTGTTCACCGCTTGGGCGATGACCTGTGACACGCACGAATCATCAATACGCGGGGCCTGGGAGACCGGGGCATCATAGCGACATACCGAAATCGCTTGTTCCTGCAGGGAATCAAGCACGATTCCGGCGCCGGAACGCGAGTGAAGTGCGCTGTTATCAAACTGGATTTCTGCCGACACAGTCTGGGTAGGGTCAGCCATGGCGGGTGCAGCATAGGCAACGCCTGCAATCGCTGCGGCGGCGATGAGGTAAGAGAGACGGGAAGATGGCATGGGAGGAAACCTTCTTGCAGTTGCGGCCGGTGGTGACCGTAAAGGCAGAATATGAGCATTGAACAAATTGTCAATCATTCAATCATCAACTTTTGTTTCAATCCTGCCGTGGCGGCACAAATTGCCGTCCGGATGCGGCGCGGTATGCTCAGAGGGGAAAAGGGATTGCCGCAAAGGCGACCACTCAGGAGGAAACGCATCATGGATTTCAACATCCCGCAGGACATTGCCGACTATCTGACCGTACTGGACCAGTTCATCGAAGACGAGATCAGGCCGCTCGAACAGCAGGATGACAATATCCGCTTCTTCGACCATCGCCGCGAATGGGCCCGCACCGATTTCGACAATGATGGCCTGCCACGTCCCGAATGGGAGGAATTGCTCCGCGAAGCCAAGCGCCGCGCCGACAAGGCCGGGCACCTCCGCTATGCGCTGCCGAAGGAATTCGGCGGGCAGGATGGCTCCAATCTCGGCATGGCAATCATCCGTGAGCATTTCGCCAAGAAGGGCCTCGGCCTGCACAATGACCTCCAGAACGAACATTCCATTGTCGGCAATTTTCCCCAGATCCTGATGCTGCGGGATTTTGCCCGGCCGGATCAGAAGCATCTTGCCGACGATGCCCTGAACGGGAAATTCCTCGCCTGCTTCGGCCTGACCGAACCGGACCACGGCTCTGATGCGACCCATATGGAAACCCGCGCCGTGCGTCATAAGAAGGACGGCAAGGATGGCTGGCTGATCAATGGCGAGAAGATGTGGATCACCGGCATGCATGTCGCGACGCACATCATGCTGTTCTGCCGCACCAGCGGCGAGGATGGTGATGCAAAGGGCATTACCTGCCTGATCATCCCGGCGCGCGACCCCGGCGTGATCATCGAAGAATACATGTGGACCTTCAACATGCCGACGGACCATCCGCGCCTGACCATCAAGGATGTCTGGGTGCCGGAAGAGGCCCTCTTCGGCCCGCCGGAAGGGGGGCTCGCGCTGGCCCAGCATTTTGTGCACGAGAACCGCATCCGCCAGGCCGCGAGTTCCGTTGGCGCGGCGATCTATTGCATTAATGAAAGCGTCCAATATGCCCGCGAGCGCAAACCGTTCGGCAAGGCGTTGGCGACCAATCAGGCGATCCAGTTCCCTCTGGTGGAACTCGCCACCGAGGCCGAAATGCTGCGCCTGCTGATCTTCAAGACGGCCTGGGAAATGGACCAGATGTCCAAGCCCGACGTCGCGATCCATCTCTCTGACAAGGTCTCGATGTGCAACTACCGGGCAAACCGGCTCTGCTGCAATGCGGCCGACCGGGCGATGCAGGTGCATGGGGGCATGGGCTATTCGCGCCACAAGCCGTTCGAGCACATCTACCGCCACCACCGCCGCTATCGCATCACCGAGGGTTCGGAAGAGATCCAGATGCGCAAGGTCGGCGGCCACCTCTTCGGCTTCATGGGCCCCAACAAGCACGGCCAGGCCAAGGGCGAAAAGGACGAGCGCGGCAAAAGCACCGAACCGACCGATTTTGCGGTGCGGTAGGCAGGTTCGATTTAGCTCTTAAAGCAGTTTCGTCTGTGCCATTCTAAGAATGCTGGATGCGGTTGCAGCTTTAGGCTTTTAGGGATGGTTGCTTTGCGGGTTGGCGACATCAGTTGCCATACTCGCTCTGCGTCGTTGACCTGTCTTGATACCAGAATATCGAACTCATTTGACAGGCTGATCAGGCCTCTATCAAACATCCAGTGGATCGTTCCGGATAGGGCGATACCATTTTGAATGTGATCAGGCCCACTGTGCTCAACCGGTTTGATGTGTGCAGCCTGGACTTCGGCGCGACCTCCACCATTGATGAATTGCATCCCGGTAAAGGCGCAGCGCTTGTCGTATGCGTGGATAACGGAGTTTCGGAATATCTTTTTACGGATTGGGCGTGACAGGATTTGTTTGAAGCGCTGACGGTCCTCATCAAATACAAATGGTTGCGGCTGTTCACGAACACCGTCGGAAGGCGCGTCGTTGTCATCATCTGCATCGAACCTTGGGAGTTCGTCTTCCAAAGGATTTCCTCTGTAGCAAATTCGAAAGAAGTCCTCATCTGAAATTTCGCGAACGGCGGACTGGACGTAGCCGGACGGCTTATTCGTTCCGGTGCTGAGCCGCGTTTCCATGAAACGATCGCCTGTTCGGTAAGGAACAAATTTCTCGAAACCGAGATAGCTGCCGGGTTCCATGTGCGCAAAATATAGACCTGACTGTTGGGGGTCGGGCTGAACCCGATCCACCTTTGCGATCGCGCTATAGCCTGAACTGCCCTTGCCCCCCAGAAGTTCGTTGTAAACGATCCAATCTCCTACGGTACGCTCTACAGATTTGAGGTATCTTGCGGGAAAGTGGTACCTTTCGTGGGGGAGATCATCATAAACCGAGCCGGGTCTGTGCAGGAAAACACCTTTGGCCATTCACTAGTCATCCTTGGTCGCGAACATCCCTGGTATCTCATCAATTTTAAAGCGCAATAGCTTCGCCCAACAAACTTCCCCTCGCGCGCGAATGGTTAATGGTAGCGTAACTATCATTAGGCATTTCTTGTCTGATCCAGATTGAATCAGGCGGGAAGGGAGACGGGACATGTCTCTGCTCGAACGAGTAATTCGCGGCCATCGGTGCCGGTCGACGCACCATTATATTGCGATGGACGCGCTGTCGCTCATTGCGTCCGATGAGGCCGACAAGTGGAAGGATCTGTTCCTGGTCCACCACGAGCACCTGCTCGAAGGGGCCAAGGCACCGGATTCCAAATTCAAGGATTTCCGCAACCACGTCCTGCACATTTCCGAAGGGGAATGGGGCGGCGCGCCGGGCAAGGCGATGGAATGGTATGCGACGGCGGTCGATCATCTCCGCCGCAAGCAATGGAGCAAGGCCGCCTATGCGTTCGGTGTGCTGAGCCATTATTATGCCGACCCGATCCAGCCCTTCCATACCGGCCAGACCGAGGAAGAGGGCGCCATGCACCGCGCGGTCGAGTGGAGCATCGCCAAATCCCGCGACAAGATTGACGGACGCATCCAGACACTCGGCTATCCGGATGTGCCGGTGCCGGAAGGTGCAGGCTTCATCGCCGACATGGTGCGCAACGGCGCGCGCCTGTCGCATCCCTATTACCAGACCTTCATCGACCATTACGATCTCGAAACCGGCGTGAAGGACCCGCAGGCCGGGCTCGACGAGACCATGTTCGATGCCATTGTCGAACTGGTCGCCTATGCGACCGCAGGGTTTGGCGCGATCCTGTCACGTGCGATTGCGGAAGCGGCCGTCAGCCCGCCGAAAACCAATCTGACCCTCCAGGGCTATATCGAGACGCTGGACATTCCGCTGCGCTGGGTGACGGCGAAACTGTCCGATGCCGCCGACAAGCGCACGGTGACCCGGATGTACAAGGAATATCAGAAGACCGGTAAGGTCATCCGTACCCTGCCGGAAGACGACAAGGCGATCCGCATGCTTCACGCCAGACAGGTGCTGCGCGTTCCGCTGAAAGAGCTGAACAAACAGGCGCTTGGCCCGATAGGCTCGAAGAACAAGGCGGTTGAGGAGCGCCTGCTGACCGCGCTGATCGAGGATGAGGCCGAACTCAAGGCCGAGGACACTGCGGTCGAAGAGGGCGCACCACTCGCCGCGCCCGCAGAGCCGATCGAGGCCGAAGCGCCGCTGGCGGAGGAAGCTCCCGCGCCGAAGAAACAGGCGCCCCCCAAGGCCGAAGAGGTCCTGTTTGAGCCCGATCCTGAAGCCGAAGTGGAGGCCGTTGCCCCCGCGCCAGCGGAGGACGATCTCGGCGAGGAGTCCGGCGACATCGCCCGCCGTAGCCGCATCACCCGCGACTCGCCGGTTGTCGAGGCGCCGAGCATTGGCAAGAAGACGGCCAAGCGCTTGTCGCGCGCCGGGATCACCACGGTGGGTGATCTGCTGGATTGCGACACGGAGGAAACCGTCTTCCTGGTCGACGTGGCCTATATCGACGTCGACACACTGAATGACTGGAAGGACCAGACCATCCTGATGATGGAAGTGCCGGGCCTGCGCGTGCACGACGCCCAGATCCTTGTCGGCGCGGGCATCCGCAACCGCAAGGAACTGGCCGAGGCGCCCGCGCGGACCCTGTTCATGCTGGCCAGTGAATTCCTCCAGACCCCGCAGGGCGACCGGGTGATCCGCGACGATGACTACCTTGCCGAAGAGGAAGTCGAACAGTGGATCGACTTGGCGAAGACGGGCAGCTAGAGCGGCGCGAACTCCGCCGTGAAGTGGCGCATCATGGGGGGCTCCTTCACGATCTTCAGGCCGCGAATGTCATCCTTGCGCTTGGCCAGTTCCTCGAACACTTCGACGATATAGTCCGCATGCGACTGGGTGTAGACCCGGCGCGGCATGGCAAGGCGGACAAGGTCCATGCGGGCAGGCTCTTCGGTGCCATCCGGCTTGCGGCCGAACATCACCGTGCCGATCTCACAGCCACGAATGCCGCCTTCCTCATAGAGCGCGCAGGCGAGGGCATGGCCCGGATATTCCAGTGGCGGAATATGTGACAGCCAGTCCCGCGCATCGATGAACACCGCATGGCCACCCGCCGGCTTCATCACCGGCACACCCAGCGCGTCCAGCCGTTCGGCGATATAGGCATTGGTGCGCACGCGGTAGCGGAGGTAATCCTCGTCCACGATCTCGGTCAGGCCTTGTGCGATGGCGTCGAGGTCACGCCCGGCAAGGCCGCCATAGGTCGGGAAGCCCTCGGTCTGGATCAGGCGCGTGCGGGCCTGTTCGGCCAGCGCGTCATCGTTCAGCGCCAGCCAGCCCCCGATGTTTGCGAAGGCATCCTTCTTGGCGCTCATCGTCATGCCGTCGGCCACGTCAAACGTATCGCGGACGATCTCCTTGATGGAGCGGTCTTTCTGGCCCTCTTCGCGCAGCTTGATGAACCAGGCGTTCTCGGCAAAGCGGCAGCCATCAATGAAGAAGGGCTTGCCATGCGCATGGGCGATCTCGGCCGCGCCGCGGATGTTGGCGAGGCTGACCGGCTGGCCGCCGCCGGCATTGTTCGTGATCGTCATCATTATGCAGGGCACGGCGTCGCCGCGCTCGCTCATCAGCTTGGCGAGGGCGTCCAGGTCCATGTTCCCCTTGAAGGGATGGTCGAGGGACGGGATCTTGCCCTCGGCAATCGGCAGGTCCAGCGCCTCGGCGCCTGCGGCTTCGATGTTGCCGCGCGTCGTGTCGAAATGCGTGTTCGATGGGATGACATGACCGGGTTTGGCAATCAGCGAGAAGAGGAGGTGCTCTGCCGCACGGCCCTGGTGGGCCGGGATGATGTGCTTGAAATCCATCAGATCCTTCACGGCGGCTTCGAACCGGTAGAAGCTGGGCGCGCCGGCATAGCTCTCATCGCCCGTCATCACCGCGCCCCATTGGGCGGCGCTCATGGCCGAGGTGCCACTGTCGGTCAGCAGGTCGATCAGCACGTCATCCGAATGCAGTTTGAAGAGGTTGTAGCCAGCCTCTTTCAGCAAGCGTTCGCGTTCGCCGCGCGTGGTCATGCGGATCGGCTCGACCGATTTGATGCGGAAGGGTTCGATAATGGTTTTCATCTGTCAGCACTCCTGGCTCTGAATGTCCTGGGGGTTGCCGACAGCGGCGCACACACAGGACTTATCCTGCGCCGCGGTTGCCTCGTCTTGGTGACGCGACCGCGCTCAGCGCCTGTTGTGAGATGGTCCGGATATCACGGAGCCGGCGCGCCGCGCAAGATGCCGCGCGGGGCCCTCGTCAGTCGTCAAAGGCGTCCGACAGGGCCTTGTCCATCACCAGCAGCGCCGCGCCGAAGAACAGCATGTTTATCCCGGCCAGCGTGCCAACGGCCCAGGCCGCCGTGCTGGGCAGACCGATCAGGATCAGCGCGCCTGCGATGATGCCTGCAAGGCCTGCCACGATCAGCATGGTCTTGCTGTTGCCGCGAAGGCGCGGGCTGTTCGAGGCGAGGGCAAGCTGGACTCCGCCCTGGATAAGGAAGGATACGCCAAGGATGATGGTGAAGGAGATCAGCCCGATCCACGGGAAGACAAGCAGGCTGATCCCGCCGGCGAGGAAAAGGAGGCCGAGCAGCAAATGCTGCGTGCGCCCTTCCAGGCTCGGCCGCCAGGCCCACCAGAGATGGGCCGCGCCCGCGAAGATGATCAGGTAGGCGAGGATGAAATTGTAGGAGAGCCCGGCAACGTAGGGGAAGAGGATGGCTAGCGCGCCGAGGATGACAAAGATGATGCCTGCGATTTTCATATGATCAGCTCCCGGTCGAATTCAGACCGGCTCAGCCTATCATGTCTTGCCATCCGCTTGTACCGGACTCTGCCGTATTGACGACGCCCGGCGCGTCTGCATGGGCGTCTCGTCAGGGCGCAGGGTCAGGATTTCGACGCCGGTTCCTGTGACCGCCACTGTATGTTCGAATTGGGCGGACAGCTTTCCATCATCAGTCACCACAGTCCAGCCATCGGCCTCGGTCGAGATCTTGCGCGTGCCCAGATTGATCATCGGCTCGATGGTGAAGACCATGCCCTCGCGCAGTTTCAGGCCAGTTCCGGGCGTTCCAAAATTGAGCACTTGCGGATCCTCATGCATTTCGCGGCCAATGCCATGCCCGCAATACTCCCGCACCACCGAGCAGCCATTCTTCTTGGCGTGCCGTTCGATCGCAAAGCCGATATCCCCGAGATACGCGCCGGGACGCACCTGTCCAATGCCCTTCCACATGGCCGTCTGGGCAATCCGAACTATCCGCTTGGCGGCGGCAGAGACATTTCCGACCATGTAGGTCTTGCTCGAATCCGCGATGAAGCCGTTCTTCTCGAGGGTGATATCAAGATTGATGATGTCGCCATCCCGGATGATCTCATCCGCATGGGGCACGCCGTGACAGACAACATGATTGATCGAGCAGTTCAGGACATATTTGAAACCGTATTGCCCCTTGCTCGCCGGGCGTGCCTGTAGGTCCACCGTGATGAAGCGGTCGACCAGGTCATTGACCTGAAGCGTCGACATACCAGCCAATTCCTGCTGGTCCAGCATTTCGAAAACAGAGGCCAGCAATTTGCCCGATATACGCATGAGCGCGAGTTCGTCCGGCGTCTTGACCATGTCAGGCGACTTTCAAATCCGCCACGGGCAGGTCGGCCGCTTCAAGCTGCATCTTCACGATGTCATTGAAGGACAGGGTCGGGTTGGCCTCTGCGAGCCGGCCCATCTTTATCCAGAATTCAGCCTGTGCATTGATGGACCGGCACATGACCGCGCTGGCCCGTCGGACATCCTCATGCAAGTCATTGTCGATCTTCACGATACCCATAAGTGTCTCTCAATATGAAATGTATACGTAACGTATACGTTTCGTATATCAAGTGGTCAAGCCGATATGAGACGGCCCCGCGGTGACAGGCCTGCCGCTGAGTAGATCGCGTCGATTGTGGCCATGTTGCCGATGGCGTCCGCCCCGCCGGTCAGCGGAGTGGCGCGGCCGGCCAGTACGTCCATCACATGGTCCAGTTGGTGCTCATAGGTGACGTTGCCTTCGGCTGTCTCGGTGCGCATTTCGCCGCCTTGCCGGATGGTGATCTTATGGCCGCGATGCGGGTGCACCGGGTTGAGCAGGGAGACACAGCCATCGGTGCAGACGACTTCCAGCCAGATCTTCCGCTCGCCCTCTGCCATGCTGCATTCGACGGTCGCGGACGCGCCGCTTGAAAAGCCGAGGTGCGCCTTCGTGCTGATGTCGACACCCGGCCGGTCGCATTGCGCACTGGCTGACAGCACGTCGGGCTCGGCGTCCGCCAAGGTGCGGATCATGTGGATGGAATAACAGCCGAGATCCATCAGCGCGCCGCCGCCGAGGTCCAGCGTATGGCGCAGCTCCCCCTCCCGGTAGGGGATCGACACATTGAAGACGGCATCCATTGTCTTGATCGCACCGAGTTCGCCGCTGCGGACGATTTCCAGCACACGCCGGAAGGCTGGGTGGAAACGGTAGTGAAACGCTTCGATCAGGGGCTGTCCGGTGCGGTGCGCGGCGTCCACCATCCGGGTCGCCTCGGCGGTGTTCATGGCGAAGGGTTTCTCGCACAGGACCGCCTTGCCGGCTTCCAGCGCGGCAATGGTCAGATCAGCATGCCGGTGCGGGGGCAGGGCATTGTAGATCAGGTCCACATCCTCGCGGCGCACAAGCGCCTCATAATCGGTCTCGACATGGGCAATGCCGTGCGTGTCGGCATAGGTGCGCGCTTTCGTCTCGTCGCGCGCCGCAACGGCGACAATCTCGCAGTCGCCACGGGCTGCGGCTGGGTCGATAATGGCCTGGGGGCCGATCTTGGCTGCGCCGAGAATGCCGATGCGGATCATGAGGGCTCCTTGTCGAGGGGGCTGGGAGGGGAGGACATTGGTTAAAAGGTAAACGAATTGACCGGGTTTGTTTACCCGGGCCTAACGCGTCTTAACGCTCTTTGTCCCTTTTGCATCGCACAACAATGTATCCGGTAACCAAGCAGTAAGCACAATAAGGGTTAATGGCACTTCCGAAGCCGTTAATCTCAGGAGTGCTTTCGCACATGTTGAACGATATCTCTGCGCACCTCGCCCGGCATAACGGCCTCTCGGAGGACATATCCAAACAGGCCCTGGGAGTTGTCCTGAATGCTGCGGAGCGTCAGGAGTCTCCCTTCGCCGCGGCGATGTTCAAGACCATTCCCGGCGCCCGTGCCCTGTCAGCCCGTACCGGCAGCGAGATCGGGGCGCCGACCGGTGCCATCGCCCGCCTGATCGAGCAGACCCCCGGCGGCAAGCGGGTCGTTGCCCAATCCATGATTGCCGAGCTTCACCGGCTGGGCCTCGACCACAAGGCCATCGGCCAGCTGCTGCCCTGCATCTCGACCTATATGGACGAGCATCACGGCCTGGTCGGCTTCGGCCATCTGGGTGACCTGATCGGGTCTGACCTCGACGCCATCGCGGCCGCCGCTGAAGCGGCCTGAATCCGGGCCAGAATCCAGACTGAACCAGCCGCCCTCGGGCGGCTTTTTCATGCCGCAAATTTTTTTTGCATTTAATTTGAACCAATCCGCTCATCGAGCGTAAAGCCTGTATCTTGAAGGCATACCCCCTGACATTGTCAGTGCCTCAAGAGGTTCCCAATGTAGGGCCAAGTCGGACTCCCCCTCTCTTCCCCCCGCCGGCTTGGCCCTTTTCTTTTGGAACGAGCCTGTCTATGTGCATCGGCGACAAGAAGAGGGGCCGCGCCACATGCAGGACGTCAATTCCGTGAAACCCGACGAGCGCCTTGCGCTGGACCTGATGGCGGCCATCCGCGCCGATGCCGAGGCGGCCTGTGCACCCAGCCCCGTCGAGATGGTGTCGGTCACGATTGATGTCTCGTCAGAGGCCGGGCAGGACGCTGAGGTGATCATCGAGCCCCGGATCGACCGGCGGACGCGGACCATCCTGTTCACCGGCGGCATGGCCCGTCAGGGCGATACGCCGGTCATGAAGGCGACGGCCGTCTACCGGATCCTGCCGGAGGTCTAGCCGGCCCTTGCCGAATGCCCGGAATGGCATATCCCTTCTCCGGACAGCAGCCTGACGGAGAGACATCATGCCCACCACCCTCATCACCGGCGCCAATCGCGGAATTGGTCTTGAACTGGTTCGGAAGTTTCTCGCCGAAGGGCATGACGTGATCGCCACCGCACGCGAGCCGGGCAAGGCCGATGAGTTGAATGCGACGGGCGCCACAATCTATCCGCTGGACGTGACAGATGCCGGGTCGGTCGTGGCCCTGAAGGCCAGTCTCGGGGACCGGCCAATCGACTATCTGATCAACAATGCGGGCATTGGCAGCTTCGCCGGTTTCAAGGATATCGATTATGACGAGTTCGCCCATATCCTGGCGGTAAACACGATTGCGCCTGTGCGGATGATCGACACGTTTCTCGACAATGTCGCCGCCAGCGACGTGAAGATGGCGGCCAGCCTGTCCAGCATGATGGGCTCCATCGAAAACACGACCGCCTCCTACGGGGTGATGTACCGCACGTCCAAGGCCGGCCTGAACATGGCCTTGCGCGCAGCCGCGCCGGAACTTGCCGAGAAGGGGCTCACCTTGCTGGCGCTGCATCCGGGCTGGGTGCATACCGACATGGGCGGCAAGCAGGCGCCAGTCAGTCCGGTCCAGAGCGCTGCGGGGCTCTACAAGGTGATTACCACCGCCGGGCCATCCAGCGAATTGCGCTTTCTCGATTTCGAGGGGCAGACGCACCCCTGGTAGCGCCTATCCCTGTTGGGGCGCAAAGCCGCCAAAGTCTTCCGGCAAGTTCACCACTGTGTCGGCGCGCAGGCGCGGCAGGGCTTCGGGATGTTCGGCCTGCAGCCATTCGATCATCTGCTCACGGATCAGGCAGCGAAGGTCCCAGGCCTTTGGCGACGTACTGGCGGAGGCGAGACCCCGCACCGTCACGGAATTGCCCGCAGCTTCGGTCACCTGCAAATTCACCACCTCGCCATTCCAGAGCGGGGTGGACTTGCAGATCTCTTCCAGTTTCTCGCGCATCGCTGCAATCGGGGCGTGATAGTCCACAGTCCAGTAGACGCTGCCGATGATGGAGGCGCTCTTGCGGGTCCAGTTCTGGAAAGGGGTCTCGATGAAATAGGAGAGCGGCACGACGAGGCGCCGCCAGTCCCAGATCTTGATGACAACATAGAAGAGGCCGATTTCCTCGATCCAGCCCCATTCGCCTTCGACGACGACCGCGTCATCCAGACGGATCGGCTGGGTAAAGGCAATCTGCAGGCCCGCGATGAGGTTGCTCAGCACGGGCCGGGCGGCGAGACCGATGGCAATGCCCGCTATACCGGCGGACGCGAAGAGGCTGACCCCGATCTGCTTCACACCCGGAATGACGGTGAGCGCGGCGGCAAGGGTGACGATTCCTGCCAAGACGATCCAGACGCGCCGGACCACGTCGAGCCGTGTGGCGGATTTGCGTGCCTCCAGATTGTCCTCTGCATCGAGATGAAGGCCCGCCAGCCGGCGCTTGAGCAGCGCGTCGACGATCGTGCCGACGAGCCAGCCGAAGGCGACGATGAACAGGACGCCGGAGGTGATTTCCGCGACCTGTTCGACCTGTGCGCCTGCGATGACGGTGTCGGGAATATAGCGATGAAGGTAGGGCGCAGCAAAGGCCAGCGCCGCCCCGGCCAGTGCGAACAGGAGCGGGGGGCGAAAGCGCTTCAGCCAGCGAGTATTTCTGTGGGCGGTGATCTTCGTCCGGATACGCGATCCCCTTTCAATGCTCAGCCGGGATTACGTCTCAGCCTGGGAAAGGTTTCATCGATCTGGCAAGGGGGGACGCCGGAATAGGCTCTGCCGGGCCTCACATGCGAGGGCTCCGGGCAGGGGACGCCGAAGTATGCGGCAGGTGGTCCCGCCGCTATTTGACCCGTTCGACCCGGAACGCGATGCCGCCATCCAGCTTCATCTTGAAGCTGCCCAGGGCCGCTTCATAGATCTGGGCTTCGGTCTGGTCATTGTTTCGCAGGGCCTTGGAATCGATCTGGCGCCAGACTTGCCCGTTCTCGAGCGTGATGACGAGATTGCCGCGCGTGCCGCGAACAGCTTTTACGGGAAGGACCACTTCCTTGAGGCTGTTGTCGTCGGACTTGCCGATCATCAGCGAGGGCAGGGACGGGATGGAGAAGCCGAAGGAATCCTCTCGCACCTGCTCGACTTCCTTACGGGTCACGGTGGTGACATCGCCTGCGGCTTCGGCCTCCTGAAGACGACCGACGGCCGCGTCGTAACAGGCAAGGCGATCTGCATCGTCGGCGACAGATGTGCAGGCATAAACGTCGCCCGTTGAAACGTCTTGTGCAGTGGCTGTTGCGCCGAACGCAAAAACCATCCCTGCAATGCACCAAATTCGGGTCATTCCTGTTACCTCATGTGCGACTTCCAGCAGGAAGGCTTTGCAAAACCGTAATGGTCTGGCAGCACTGTTGCAAATCGTGCGAGAGCCGAAAAGACATTGGAGACACAAAACCCATGAAGTTGACCGCCTTGATGAGCACCGGCCTGGCCGCTGCGCTAGCCCTGACCTTGGCCGCTTGTGGAGGCGGGGGGGATTCCGCGGCATCCGACGTGCCGACGCTTCGCCGGGGCATTTCGGCCAAGGTGGACACTCTGGACCCGAACAAATCGTCCGCCCAATGGGAAAACATCATCATCGGCGACATGATCGTGGGCCTGACCACGGACGGCCCGGATGGGCGCCCGCAACTCGGCATGGCGGAGAGCTATGAAGTCAGCGAAGACGGCCTCGTCTGGACCTTCAAGCTGGGCGATCATGTCTGGTCCGACGGGACGCCCGTCACGGCCGGAGACTTTGTCTACAGCTTGCGCCGTATCCAGCAGCCGGGAACTGCATCGCAATATGCCTCGCTTCTCTGGCTCATCAAGAATGCGCAGAAGGTCAGCGAGCAGGAGCTTCCAGAAGAAGAACTCGGCGTGAAGGCGATCGACGACAAGACGCTGGAAATCACGCTGGAATATCCGGCGCCCTATCTGCTGGGCCTGCTCAGCCATTACACAACCTATCCGCTGCCGCGCTGGGCCATCGAAGCACATGGCGACGCCTGGATCCAGCCTGAGAACATCGTGGTGAACGGGCCGTACAAACTGGTCTACTGGCGCACCGGCGACCAATTGGTGGCCGACAAGAATCCGACCGGCTTCGGCGCGCCCGAGGTCTGTTTCGACCGGGTCGTGTATCTCGAACTGGAAGACCTGACGGCGGTTGAGAACAAGATCGCTGCTGGCGAACTGGACATCAACAATGCCTTTGACGGCTCGCGCTATACCGAACTGGACGCGAAATTCCCCGGCTGGCTGCGCACGACGCCGTCCTTGATCTCGACCTATTGGACCTTCAACACGACCGTTGCCCCCTTCGACGACGCCCGGGTGCGCAAGGCGCTGGCCATGTCGCTCGACCGGGAATTCATGGTGCGCAACGTGCTGACCCAGGGCTACCTGCCGGCCTATTCCTTCGTACCGCCGGGCATCAACAATTACGATGTCGAGCGGCCCTCGGTGACGTGGAAGGGCATGGCGCGCGAAGAGCGTCTGGCCGAAGCGCGCCGCCTGTTGCAAGAGGCCGGGTTCGGCCCGGACAACCCGCTCGAATTCGAATTCATCCATCGCTCTACGGATGACAATCCGAAGGTCGCGCCGGTCGCCCAGTCCAATTGGAGCGATATTGCCCCGTGGGTAAATCCAACCATTGTGAAACAGGACACCAAGGTTCTGTATTCGCGCCTCCGGACCGGGAACTTCGTCGTGGCGGATGCGGCCTGGGTTGCCGATTTCGACGATCCGATCAATTTCCTCTACCTGCTCGAGTCAAAAACCGGCCAGCAAAATTATGGCGATTATTCCAATCCCGAATATGATGCGCTGCTGAAGCAATCGAACCAGCAGCTGGATTTGCAGACGCGGGCGGAGACATTTGCGGACGCCGAAGCGCTGATGCTGGAGGAATATCCGATCACGCCGATGTGGTTCCAGGTGACCAAGAACATGGTGGATCCGGCCATCACCGGCTGGGAAGAGAACGCCAAGGACCAGCACCGTTCCCGCTTCCTGTGCCGGCAGGGACTGGACACAGAATAGGGCAAAAAGACGGGGGGTCTTGAGATGCAACATGAAATGGAAGCGGCGGGTCTTGGCTCGGCCAGTGGCCTGTCGACCGGGGACCATCACCCGGTAAAATCGGGCCAGCCCTGCGCCAATTGCGAGATGGTCGTCGAGGACCGGTTCTGCACCACTTGCGGCCAGCTGGCGTCTGACTTCCATCGCCCGATCTGGGATCTCGTCATGAGCAGCCTGGCGGACGTGTTCGCGCTGGATGGCCGGTTGTGGCGATCCCTGCCGATGCTGCTGTTCCGTCCCGGCCGGATGACCCGGAACTATCTGGACGGAAAGCGCGCACGCTATGTGCCGCCTTTCCGCATGTTCCTGATGGCGTCGGTGATTTTCTTCCTGACGCTGTTCACGCTGGGCGAGCAGATGGGCTGGTACTCCACTTTCAAGCTCGACAGCCTCATCGAGGACGGGATCGAGCCGCTGGTCGAAGGGGAGGAGCCAATCCCCGTCATAACCGATGCGCAGCTGGAGACGTTGCGGGAACAGGCCGAGGATCCCGATCTCGGTGCCGAAGAGCAGCAGGCAGCAGTGACGGAGCTTGCTCATGCCGAAGGGGGCATCACGCTCCAGCGCATCTTGCAGGATAATGGCCGGATCGACCGGGAGGCCTTGTATGATGAAGTGACGTCGCGTCTTGGCGAGGAGGCGACGCCGGACGAGCGGGAACAGGCTTGGCGCACCGCCGACCATGCCGCGACCGTGTACGAGAACCAGGACCGGTACGGGGCCCGCATGCGGGAATGGGCGCCCCGGTTCAGCCTGATGTTCATGCCCATCCTGGCGATGGTCCTGACCCTTCTCTATGCGTGGCACCGCAGCCGCTACATCTATGACCATGTGGTCACCGCGCTGCATGTGCAGACCTATATCTACCTGATGATGACGGTGATGCTGGTGATTGCCGCGATCAATCCGACCAGTGTCGGATGGCTGGTCCTGGTCGGGAATGTCCTCGTGGTCGGCTACATCTATCGGCAATTACGCGTGACCTACGGGACTGGCCGGTTCATGGCGGCATTGCGGACATTCATCGTGCTCATCACCAGTTTCCTGGTGCTTGTGAGTCTCGCGGCGACCCTCATCATCGTCAGCTTCATGCTGGTCTGACCGTTACAGGTCGCAAGAGGGCGGAGCCCATCGCCCATGGTCCGTAACCTGCCTAAAAAAGGGGCAGGAGATAGCAAGGCGCCAAACCCAGTTTAGGTGGTTTTTCGGGTTTCTTGTGGGTAAATAGGACAATCTTGCCCCAAATGGGCCAAAAAGGTGATGCGATTCTGTCACACCAGCGTCATTTTGCTTTCCGGTGCCGCTGCCTCCGATTGACTATAATGAATGCGCCATCCTTACTGCACGGTAAGACTTGGTCTAGGGGGCCAGGTTTGTCCGTGCCTAGCGGACACCTTTTTGACAATCCTATTCGGAGGTTCAGGTGAGCGAACTTAACTTGAAGAAGCGCCTATTGGCGTCGTCGGTATTTGCCGGCGCTGCACTTGCTGCAGCTGCGGCATTGCCAGCGTACGCGCAGGACGCGGACGAAGACGTAATTGCTGTAACAGAGGCGGGCGGGGAAGAAGAAGCATCCGTACAACAGACCATCGTCGTCACGGGCTCGCTGATCCCGCAAAGCGGCAATCTGGTTGAAACCAGCCCGGTCACGTCCCTCGGCTCCGCCGACTTCGACGTGCGCGGTGTTGTTCGTGCGGAAGACATGATCAACTCGCTGCCGCAAGCATTCGGCGCGCAGGGGTCCAACCTTGCCAACGGTGCAACCGGTACGTCGTCTGTTGACCTGCGTGGTCTCGGCGCAACTCGCACGCTGACGCTGCTTAACGGCCGTCGTCTGCCTTACGGCTCGCTGAACACGGCTGCTCCGGACATCAACTTCATTCCTTCCGCACTCGTGAAGAAAGTTGACATCCTGACCGGTGGCGCATCCGCGACCTACGGTTCGGACGCTGTGGCTGGTGTTGTGAACTTTGTGCTCGACACCGAGTTTGAAGGCGTTCGCCTGGAAGGTAACTACTCCTTCTACCAGCACGACAACTCCAACAGCTACATCCAGGACATCCTGTCCGGTTTCGCAGCAGACAACCCATCCCAGTACCAGGTTCCAGATGGCTCCACCGCGGATGGTGAGACGGTCGATCTGACGGCTGCGTTCGGTGGCAAACTCGACAATGGCCGGGGCCATGTTTCCGGCTTCCTGTCCTACACCAACACGAAGCAAATCCTTCAGGCCAACCGCGACTACTCGCAGTGTGCCCTGTCGACGACCAATGGAGGTGAGGACTTCACGTGTGCGGGTTCCTCGACCAACCAATTCACAAACGTTCTGGATCTCGATGGCCTGCTGCCAACCGGTTCAGGTGCGCGTGTCGATCCTACGACGGACACTTTCCAGGCACGAGATGGTACGGTTCCTGATACGTTCAACTACAACCCGTACAACCACTATCAGCGTCCGAACGAGCGCTATTCCTTTGGCACCTTCGCCAATTATGACATCAACGAATACGTGAATGCGTATGCCGAAATGATGTTCATGGACAACCGTACCAATTCCCAGATCGCACCATCCGGTGTGTTCGGTTACGGTGTGGCTGGCGAGAATGGCGGTATCAACTGTGATAACCCGTTCCTCAGTGCCCAGCAGGTTGATTTCGTCTGTACAGCACGTGGCGCAGGTGGTGACGACATCGTCGGCCTCTTCGATGCGGAAGCTGAAACCAACGGTCTGTACTTCCTTCGCCGTAACGTCGAAGGCGGTAGCCGGAACAACGATATCCGTCACACCACCTATCGCGGCGTGATCGGTATTCAGGGTACTCTGGGCGATACGCCTTGGGGCTATGATGTCTCAGCTGTGTACGCCAATGTGCACCGCTCGGAAGTCTACAACAACGACCTCTCCATCAAGAAGATGTCTGCCGCGCTCTATGCGGTTGCAGACCCTGTCACTGGCGATCCGGTCTGTGCGATCAACGTCGACGACGATCCAAACAATGATGATGCCGCTTGTGCACCTTATGACATCTTCTCCGGTGCGGGCCCAAGCGACGCTGCTCTGAACTACATCGTCAACCCGCTCTTCCGGGATGGTGACGTGAAACAGACGGTCGTGACAGCCAAGACCTACGCTGACCTCGCAGACTATGGCGTTGTGTCGCCAATGGCTGAAGAGGGCATCAAGGTTGCGTTTGGTGTTGAATACCGTCGGGATTCCCTGAATTCCCGTCCGGACCCGAACTTCATCTCCGGTGACGGCGCTGGTCAAGGTGGACCCACGAACCCGATTGCCGGTTCGCAGGAAGTCTATGACTACTTCGCAGAGGTCAACGCACCTCTGATCGAAGGTTATGAAGGCATCGAGTCTCTCGGCGTCGATCTGGCTTATCGTCGGTCGAACTATGACGCCGTGTCTTCGGACGCCTACAAGATCGGTGTCGAATACGCCCCGGTTGAGGACTTCCGCTTCCGCGCGTCCTATCAGCGTGCTGTTCGTGCCGCGAACATCTTCGAATTGTTTGCTGCACAGGGCCTGACCTTGTTCGACCTGTCTCAGGGCGACAACGGCGTTTATGATCCATGTGCTGGTACCAACCCGACCTATACCGAAGCCCAGTGTGTCAACACGGGTGTTCTGCCAGGTCAGTACGGCACGATCGTTGACAACCCGGCTGGTCAGTTCAACACACTTCAGGGTGGTAACCCGAACCTGGAGCCGGAATCCTCCGATACTTATACGGTTGGTTTCGTTGCAACCCCTTCGGCCATTCCTGGCCTGACGGTTTCGCTCGACTACTTCGACATCTCCGTTGAAGACCTGGTTGGTACGGTTCCAGAAACCCTGACCTTGTCTCAGTGTGCTGAGACTGGCAGCGAGTTCTTCTGCTCGCTGATCAATCGTGGCGCAGGCGGTACGCTCTGGGCTTCCAATACGGGCTACATCACCGCCACGAACATCAACACGGGGTCTCTCTCGACCTCCGGTGTTGACCTTCTGGCCAGCTACGCAATCGATCTGGACGCCCGCGGCGGCCTGGACTTCGATTACGTCGCGACCTGGCTCGAAAGCCTGGAAACGAAGCCACTGCCAACGTCCGGCGCCGACGAGATCTACGACTGCGTAGGCCTCTACGGTTCCAGCTGTGGTGCTTCCAACCCGGAATATCGCCACAAGGCTTCCTTGACCTGGTCGGCTCCAAGCGGCGCCGTCAGCGTTACGGGTACGTGGCGTTACTATGATGAGGTGAGCGTTGCGCAAACCTCGTCTCAAGCGGCCCTCAGCGGCTCGTTCTCTGCCATCAACGAAACCCTCGACGCCCAGAACTATCTGGATCTCTCGGGCAACTGGATGGCAAACGACACGATCACCCTGCGCGCAGGTATCAACAACATCACGGACGAAGAGCCACCGCTCTCCTCCATCGTTGGTACGGCACCAGGTAACGGTAACACCTACCCGCAGGTGTATGACGCCTTCGGTCGTTACGTCTTCTTCGGTGCGACGCTCGACTTCTAAGTCGAACGCCTTACCAGAAACAGGAACGGCGGCTCTTCGGAGCCGCCGTTTTTGTTTTTAGCGGGTTCCGTATCAGCGCTTGGCGCTTCACATGAACCGGGCTCAGGGCTGGTTTGTCTTGCTGAGAAGAAAGAGGCGTGCGGTCAGGCGCCGGCGTGCCAGCGCGCATAGATGGCCGTCGGCAACAGGCGGTTCGCGCCTTGCTGGGGCAGGGCCATTTCGCCGGTCTCCATCACGCCGCCGAGCGGGGAGAGGCGGTCGGCTAGCGCCTGCGACAGCGCGAGATAGGACAGGCGCACGGCATAGGCCGTCAGGATCACGAAGAGGGGCCGGTCGCTGAGCAGCTCTTTCACCACATCCAGCAATTCGGGAAGGCTCTCTTCAAATCGCCAGGTCTCGTTCTTGGGGCCGCGGCCGAATTTCGGCGGGTCGAGAATGATCGCGTCATAGGTATTGCCGCGGCGGATTTCGCGCGCGGTGAACTTCATCGCATCATCGGCGATCCAGCGGATCGGGCGGTCCTGCAGGCCACTCATGGCCTGGTTGTCCTTGCCATAGCCGTTCGATTTCGGGCTGGCATCGAGGTGGACCACTTCGGCGCCGGCGGCGGCGCAGGCGAGCGACATCATGCCGGTATAGCCGAACAGGTTCAGCGCCTTGATCGGCCGGCCAGCCGCGCGGATCTTCTCCTGCGCGAAGCGCCAGTGGACCGAATGTTCCTGGAACACGCCCATATGCCGGAAGGCGGTGCGGCGGGCCTCGAAGGTCAGGCCGTTCCACTGCATCGGCCAGCTGTCGAGCGCCTTGGGGGAGAGCACGTCCCAATTGCCGGCGCCCTCATCATCCTGCGACTTGGTGGAAAACCGCGCATCGGCGCGCCAGCTGTCGACCGGGCGGGCCGGCTCCCAGAAAGCCTGCGGGTCCGGGCGGATCACGGTCTGGCTGCCGAAGCGTTCGAGCTTCTGCAAATGGCCGCTGTCGAGCAGGGCGTAATCATCCCAGTCATCGGCGATCAGGAGGCGGGTTTCGGTCTTCATGTGAAATCCCTCTGGCGCCACGCCTCATAGGTCATGATGGCAGTGGCCTGGGCGAGATTGAGGCTGTCGGCGCCGCCGCGCATCGGAATCAGGCAGAGCTGGTCACAGGCGGCTTCGGCCTCGGGCGGCAGGCCGGATTGCTCATTGCCCATGATGATGACCGAGCCGGAGGTGAAATCGGTGCGGTCATGGCGGGCCGTGCCATTGACCGACGCGGCGCTCATGGTCAGGCCAAGCCCTTTGCGCCAGGCATTGAACTGGTCGAACGAGGCGGTCGCAAAGGGCATGTCGAAGATCGAGCCCATGGAGGCGCGCACCGCCTCGAAACTGTAGGGATCACAGCAGGTTTCGACCAGGACGACACCGGAAATGCCGGCGCAGTCGGCCGTCCGCAGGATCGTGCCCAGATTGCCGGGATCGCGCACTTCATACAGGGCGACGAACAGGCCGCTCGAGTCCTGCGGCAGGGCATCGAGGCCAAGGTGGCGCTGGTGGAAGGCGGCGACCACGCTCTGGGCATTGTCCTTGTGGGTGATGCGCGACATCAGCTTGTCGGCAGCCAGCACGACCCGCGCGCCGGAGGCTTCGGCCTGCCGGATCAATTCCGCGAGGTGTGGCCGATCTGCCATGCTGGCGGCGACAATCAGGGAGTCCGCCTTCCAACCGTTTGCAAGCCCCTGGCCGATCAGGCGGGCGCCTTCTGCGAGAAACAGGCCGGTTTCGGCGCGGCCCTTCTTTCTTTCAAGACTTTTCAAGGACTTGATGAGAGGGTTTGATGCGCTGCTGATCGTCTCTAATGGGCGGGTCATGCGGGGATTTCGGCGTCTCTGGCTGTGCGGGGTAAGTCTTGCGAGGACATGCTGAATAGGGCATCCCTGATTATCAGGGGATTAGCAATGGAGGAGGTCGTGGGGCCTCTATGAGACTGCTCGACTACCTTTTCGGATTTGTAGCCTTGCTGGGATTGGTCTGCACGGGCTGGTGGGCCGTGTACCAGTCGGCCAACACGCCTGTAAACCTCCAAGCGCGGCTGGAAGCCAACGCCAATGCGGCGCTCACCGAACAGGGGTTCGACTGGGCGGGTGTGCGTATGCACGGCCAGCGCGCCGAACTGACCGGCAAGGCGCCGTCCATTGATGCGATCGAAGCGGCGGCCGAGACCGTGCTGACCTCCAGCGGGACGGGCGGCATCCTCCTCGGCGGGGTGACGATGGTGCAGAGCGGGGTCGGCACGGCGCCGCCTGTCTCGCCCTATGTCTGGCGCGCCATCAAGACCCATTCCGGCAACTATATCCTGATTGGCCATGTGCCCTCGCGCACCATTCGCGCCGACCTGATGCGCGAAGCGACCTCCCATGCGGGGGACGCGACCGTCGAGGACCACATGCAGCTTGCCAATGGCGCGCCGGCGGCAAACTGGCAGGGCATGGCCCGGCTGGCGCTTCAACGCCTGGCAGAACTCGATTCAGGCGAGGTACGCCTGCAGGACAAGACTGTGCGCCTGCGCGGCATCTCGATGGACACGGGCACACGCGCGCGGATTTCGGCTGATATCGCCAATGTCACCGCGCCGTTCCGGGGCGAGCCCTTCCTGCGCGGGCCCGCCTTGTGGAGCGCGGCGCATGGGGAGGGCGAACTGGTCCTGTCCGGCAAGGTGGCGACCGAGGCCGAGCGCGAGGAAATCCTCGCCATCGCGAAGCAATATTATGCGCGCAGCGTGCGGGACGAGATGCAGGTGGTCGGCGATCCGCATCCGGGCTGGCTGGAAGGGGTCCGTGTGGGGTTGCCGCATTTTGCGCATTTCCATTCGGGTGAAATGGCGTTTGATCCGGCGGAAACCGGCCTCAGCTTCGAGGGCGAGGCGTCCGGGTCCACCATCGCCTATCTCCAGCAGGACCTCGCAACCGTGAGCGGCCCTTATCCTGTCACAGTCTTCACCGATACGGTTCAGGTGGACGTGGACGAGATTCGCGGCATCGACTTTGACGCAGACCCGGTTGCGGCCTGCCAGAAGGCGTTCGACGCGGTGATGGAGACCAACAAGGTGAATTTCGAGACTGGCCTCGCCAATATCACCCGCGAAAGCGGCCAGACGCTGGACAAGGTGATGACCGTTTCGCAGCGGTGTGCCCCGGAACTGGTGTTCGAAGTGAGCGGCCATACCGACGCCACGGGGGCGCGGGATGCAAACATTGCGCTCAGCGAGGCACGGGCGCGGGCAGTGCGGGATTATATGGTGTCTGCCGGATTTTCTCCTTCGCGGCTGACTGTAATTGGGTATGGTCCCGACGAGGCGGTGCAGAGTAATGACACCGAAGACGGTCGGGCGAAGAATCGCCGGATTGGGTTCAAGGTTCGAGAACGGAGCGAATGATGGCGTGGCTATTGGCACATATGTGGGCGGCGCTGATAGGGGTCGCCGTATTCGGATTGCTGCTTGGCTGGTCCGTTCGGGGCATGTTGCTGGTCGGCCGGATGCGCCGGGCCGTGGTCGAGCGCGATGTCACCCAGACCGAGCTGGAGCAAGCCAAGGAAGAGATTGAAAGCCTGTATGCGGCCCAGCGCGGCCAGCCTGTCGGCAATACGAATGCCCGCGAAGCGCAGGCCGAACAGACCGTCAAGATGCAGCGCCTGACCGATGAACTGGCCCGCGCCAAGAGCGAGCTGGATGCGCTGAAGGCAAAGGCTGATGAAGCGCTGTCGAGCGGCGCGAAAGCGGCAGGCACCGCCGGAGTGGCCGCGGCCGGCACGCTGGCCGCTGTGGGCGGGGCAACCGATCCGAACCCGGCGCTGGTCTGGCGCAATCGGCATCTGGAAAGCCGTGTGCGCCATCTGGAAGCGCTCGTGGGCGAAGGCGGCGCGGCTGCGGCAAGCGCTCCGGCAGCAGAGGCGGCGCCGGTCATGGCGGCCGCTGCGTCGGCGAGCGAGTCCGCTGCGGCGAAAGCAGAATGGCAAGAGAATTTCCTGAAACAGCGCGTTGAGGCGCTGGAAGACGAACTCGCCAAGGCGAAAGCCCCGGCGCCTGCGCCGAGCGGGCGCAAGGGCAATGGCGACGCAGAAGAAGAACTGGCCCGCCTGCGCTGGCGCAACCGCTTCCTGGAAGGGCGGCTTGCCTATTTTGAAGGCGATCAGGATGCCGCCGAAGAGGGCGCTGAGGCGGAGGCTGAAGAGGCCGCCGAGGCGGAGCCGGTGACGGAGACTGTGGCCGAGCCCATGCCGCTGGCCGACCTGCCAGAAGCAGACATCGAGGTCGAAACCGACATCGAGCCCGACATCGAGCCTGAGCCGGAAACCGAACTCGCCGAGGCTGAAACCCAGCTGAGCGAAGACGCGCCTGTTGCCGAGGACATTATCGAGGACGACGCCGAAGAGCGTGTCGAGCCTGTCGAGGAGGCACCTGACGAGGCCGAGCCGGTCATCGAAGCGCCTGTCGAACTGGCTGCGGACCCCGACGCCGAGCCGGATGTGCCGGCCTTCGAGATCATGGACCGGTTCGCCGATTCCCAGCCCGCAGAGCCTGATACTGACAGCCATGACGCGGAGCTGACACCGGTCGAGGACGAACTCGCGGACGATTATGCGGACGATGCCGAGGCTGACGCGAACGAGTCCGAGGACTCCGGCGAGACCGATCTGCCCAGCGCGGAAGAGGCCAGCCAGGCCATACTGGCAGCGCTGGAACTGACCGATGACGAGGACGCGTCCGAACAGGACACCGAGGCAGACGAAGCGGCCGATCTGGCCGAAACGGATGCAGGCGAATCCGACGACGACACGCAGGCAGAGGCCGAAGCCGCCGATGCGCCCGAAGGCGTCCAGCCGATGGCGCTCGACAAGCCGGTGGCCAATGCGCCGGACGACCTGACCGTGATTGGCGGCATCGGCCCCAAGATCCAGGAAGTGCTGAACGCCATGGGCATCTGGCATTATGACCAGATCGCCGCCTGGTCGCAGGACAACATCGCCTGGGTCGATCACGAGCTGAATTTTTCCGGCCGGATCGTGCGCGAAGGCTGGGTCCAGCAGGCCGCGATCCTTGCCGGTGACACGATTGACGAGGACGCCTAGGCAACGGGCCGTTCAGGGCCAATTCAGCCGGGATTGTCCAATCTGGGAACCAATCGTGCAGGGGTGCGATTGCTTTTTGATTGGGCAGGGTTACCCTCGTCCCAGAGGCGATAGGGAGATTTGAGATGGCCGATCTGGTCGAATTTGATAGTGAAGTTCTGGCCGGAGCGCCGCAGGTGCGCCTGTCGCGCCGCGCGCTGATCACGGGCATTGCCGCCGGCACCGTGTTTCCCTTCATTTCCAGCTGCACCACCAATCCGGCGACAGGGGCCAGCCAGCTGATCCTGTTCGATGAAGCCCAGGTGGCCAGCATGGCCGCGACGGCCTGGACCGACATGAAGTCCCAGACCCCGGTTGTCTCCAATACCCGCCTGAAGAACCAGGTGCTGAACGTATGGGAGCGGACCTCGGCGGGTGCGGCCAAGGCCGGGCATATCGACCCGAACGCAAACTGGGATGTCGCCGTGTTCGACACCGATGATGTCAATGCCTTCGTCATGCCCGGCAACCGGGTCGGCATCTATCGCGGCATTACCGAACTGACCGAGAATGATGACCAGCTGTCCTCCGTGCTGGGCCATGAGACCGGCCATGTGGTCGGCCGCCACGCTGCAGAGCGCCTCTCGGTCTCGACCGCGGCGCAGGTCGGCCTGATGGCGGGCCAGATTGCGGTCGCGCAGTCGGAAGAGCTGAGCAAGTATGGCACCGCCATTGGCGCCCTTGGCGGCGCGGCGATGCAATTCGGCGTGATCCTGCCCTATAGCCGCCGCCATGAGCTGGAAGCCGACAAGCTCGGCGTCGATTACATGCACAATGCCGGCTATGATACACGTGAATCCGTGCGCCTGTGGGAGCTGATGGCCGCCCAGTCGCAAGGCCAGCGCCCGGCCGAGTTCATGTCCACCCATCCGGACCCGCTGCGCCGGGCCGATGAGCTCAAACGCTACATCAATGCCAAGGGCTATGCCCTGATGTAGGCGGTCGCTGCTGAATTTCCGAGAGCCCGGTTGCCCTGTGCCGCCGGGCTTTTTGCTGCCTCTGACTGCCCAACCTGTGCACACGCCCTTGCGGAAGCCGGAAAAACGGGGCATATACGTTTTTCGACTTTTCGCCGGACGATCAGGCATTGAGCGTAAGGGCCTTGCCCTGCAGCTCCTTTCAGAGACCTCCCTTACAAAATTCGTGTTCCCGCGGACCCGCATGTTGCAGGACCGCAAATCAATCAGGAGTGTTTCATGACAAGTGGCACCGTAAAATTCTACAACGACCAAAAAGGCTTCGGCTTCATCCAGCCTGACGATGGCGGCACCGACGTGTTCGTCCACGCTACCGCGCTTGAGCGCGCCGGCATGCGCATGCTGTCCGAAGGTCAGAAGGTTTCCTTCACGACCGCCGTTGACCAGCGCAGCGGCAAGACCGCCGTTGACACGATCACCGCTGAATAGTCCGCAAGGACTTTTCCAGTAGGATCAGACGGGCCGTCTCCGAAAGGAGGCGGCCTTTTTGTTTGGGCTTGCGAAAAGCGCTTGAAAAACGCGCCTCAGCTGTCACCAAGCGCGCATGACGGACCCTGTGAGAATTTGCCCGGTTGGACCTGAAGACCTGCCTGCCTTGCGGGATCTGGCCGAGGCCACATTCCTCGACACGTTTTCAAGCCAGAATGCCGCGCACAATATGTCCGCTTATGCGTCCGCCGCCTTCGCTATGGACCGGGTCAGGGCGGAGTATGAGAACACCCATTCCCGCTTCTATCTTGCCCGGACCGGCTCCGACATTGCGGGATATCTGAAGCTGAACACCGGGCCCGCCCAGACCGAGCAGGACCTCGAAAACGCGATGGAAATCGAGCGCATCTATGCGACCCGCGCCTTTCAGGGGCAAGGCATCGGCAAGCGCCTGATGGCCACGGCCCTGGAGACGGCGCGGGCGGCGGGGGTGGACTGGGTCTGGCTGGGGGTCTGGGAACACAATCAGAAGGCCATCGCCTTTTATGAGCATCAGGGGTTCGAGCCCTTCGGCCGCCACAGCTTTCGCCTGGGGGACGACGTGCAGGTCGACGTGATGATGAAGAAGAAGATGGCGCGCGATTAGCGGCGCAGGACGGGGACAGGCGCGGGCGCGGCGATTCAGCTGGGGAGTTGCAATTCCCCGCACTTTCAGCCATACGCCCCACTTCCGTGGGAGGCCGTTAGCCCGGCCAGACCACGAACCTCCAAAGTAACCGGGCGGATCGAAAGACCACCGCCCCATCTGAAACGTTCGAGAGGACAATATGGCTAAGAAACTCCTGGGGCACCTCAAGCTCCAGATTCCTGCCGGCCAAGCCAACCCGTCGCCGCCCGTCGGCCCGGCGCTCGGTCAGCGCGGAATCAACATCATGGAATTCTGTAAGGCGTTCAACGCCAAGACCCAGGGCATGGAACCCGGTCTTCCGACCCCGGTCGTGATTTCCTATTACCAGGACAAATCGTTCACGTTCATCACCAAGTCTCCACCGGCCACTGTGCTGCTGAAGAAGGCTGCCAAGCTGAAGCTCGGCAAGAAGCCTGCTTCCGGCGCCAACAAGCCGGGCTATGAGACGGTCGGCAAGGTCACCATGGCTCAGGTTCGCGAGATCGCGGAAATGAAGATGGAAGACCTGAACGCAAACGACCTCGACGCAGCCTCGAAAATCATTGCCGGGTCCGCCCGCGCAATGGGCATCGAAGTGACGGAGTAAGCATCATGGCGAAACCAGGAAAGCGTACCCGCGCAATCATCGAATCCGTGGATGCCGACAAGGCCTACACGATCACCGAAGCTGTCGCGCTGGTGAAGTCGAACGCGAAAGCGAAATTCGACGAAACCGTCGAGATCGCCGTGAACCTCGGCGTTGACCCGAAATATGCAGACCAGATGGTCCGCGGTGTGGTCAATCTGCCATCGGGCACCGGCAAGGACGTTCGCGTCGCCGTGTTCGCAAAGGATGCCAAGGCTGACGAAGCCAAGGAAGCCGGAGCCGATTTCGTCGGCGCCGAAGACCTGATGGAAAAAATCCAGGGCGGCTTCATGGACTTCGATCGTGTCATCGCATCGCCAGACATGATGGCCGTTGTCGGTCGTCTCGGTAAGGTGCTCGGCCCCCGCGGCCTGATGCCGAACCCGAAAGTCGGTACGGTCACGCCAAACGTGGCACAGGCCGTCAAGGACGCGAAGTCCGGCTCGGTCGAGTTCCGCGTCGAGAAGGCCGGTCTCATCCATGCCGGTATCGGCAAGGCCAGCTTCACCGAAGGCGACATCGAAACCAATGTCAAAGCCTTCCTTGATGCCCTGACCAAGGCACGCCCATCGGGCGCCAAAGGCCAGTTCGTGCGCAAGATCACCCTGTCGTCCACAATGGGCGCCGGCGTCACGATCGACACGTCCGAGGCCAACCAGACGGCTTAAATCCGGCACCGGATTTCAGAGAGAGAGAGAGAACAAAGTGAAGCCCGGCGCAGAGATGCGCCGGGCTTTTTTCATGCCTGCCTCCTCATCCTTCGACCCCGGCTTTCACCGGGGCAGGCCCCGCTCAGGATGAGTCCGCACTTTGTCCCGCATTTTCGAAGCGCTCATGCTGAGCGAAGTCGAAGCACGAGCGCGGGTCTGGAGCCGATCCCGGATACACCCTTCGGGCGTTCCGGGATGACACGTACTTCAAGTCATCAGCCCACGAAGGACAGGCGCACGAACGCGCCACGGCCAGCGCCGGGGAGGCGGGTGCCGATGGCGACATCGCCATAGGCGTTGCGGTTGTAGCCCGAGAGGTGATCGCGTGTGATTTGGTCGAGCAGGTTCTCGATGCCCGCTGACAGGCGCACGCCGTCTTTCACCTGCCAGTCACCATACAGGCTGAGCGTGACATAGCCCGGTGTCTCGGCTTCCTGAAGGGTTTGCGAGACCCTGTCCTGTTCGGCGACCGCGCGGGTCTCGAACGTGGCAGTCCAGAGATCGCCTTCCCAGGTCAGGCCAGCGGTCAGGCTGGGCGGGGCGATGCGGTAGAGATCCTCGTTGAAGTCGCGCCGCTCGCCGCGCACATAGGAGAGGACGGCATCTGCGCGCAATGGGCCGGGCAAATCCATGCCCGCATCGAGGTCAAAGCCGTAGAGCCGCGCGTCCACATTGGTGAACCGCAAGAGGGCGGCGGAGCTGCCATGCATGCTGGCCATCATCTCTTCCAGTGGGTCGGCTACGCCCGGCGTATCATCAAAGGGCGTGCCCTGAATGAAATCGTCGATCTGGCGGATATAGACCGTGGGCCGGATATAGGCGGTGTCCGTGACATAATCGAAGCCGGTCTCGGCAATCAGGGCGACTTCCGGATCGAGTGTCTGGTCGCCGAGATAGACATTGCCATCGGCGAGGCCCGCGCTGGAGCCGGATGGCAACCATTGGAACCATTCGAGATAGAAGGGCGCACGGGATTTGCGGGCCAGCGTGACGCGCCAGGTGAGGTCGTCCGTGATCGGACGCCAGAGCCGGGCGGCAATGTCTACCGTGGTGGCCTCCACACTGCGATCCGAGGCGTTGTAGCTGGCCGCGAGCATCATCTGGCCCATTGAGGTATCTGCGCCAAAAATGGCCGTGCCGCCTTTGCCGTCATACTCATCGACGCGCAGGCCAAGCTCGGCATTGAAGTCGCCAAGTGTGCCGGTCCATTCGGCAAAGGCGCCGTAGCGGTCGATCACGATGTCCGGCAGGGAGTAGATGTAATTGTCGAGGTTTTCCGGCTCGACCACATGGATGTTGTGGTCTTCCTCTGCCGTGTCCGCACCAAGCTGGAGGCTGCCGCCGAATGCGGGGAAGGTGGCCGAGATGCCTGCCTTGCGGGTGATGGCATAGGCGAGGGCTTCGCGCCGCATCATGGCGGGGCGCAAATCATACGTATTCATGCCGTGGGCCGCGTCGGTATAGCTGGCCGAAGCCTCGATGAGGACATCGCCAAAGCTATTCTCATAGTCCGCTTTCACGACGTCCGTGTCGACAAAGCGGATATCCATGCCGAAGGGCGGGTTGCCGGAAAAGCCGGTATTGTGACGCCGCCAGTCGAGGCTGAACTCGCCAAGATCCGTTCGCAGGCCCGTGGAGAGGCCGTGGATGCTGCGCTGGAATTCCGAGCCCCCAATCGTGCCGTCCTTGTACGCCGTATCGCCGCCCTCTTCATAGGCACCGAGCAGGTTTGCCCGCCATGTGTCGGTCGACGCGCCGATGATGCCGCCACTGGAGAGGCTGTCATTCACGGTCCGGCCCCCAATCGTCAGATCATATCCGAGCGTGGCGTCAGACGAATTGGCATAATCGGTCTTCTTGAAGACGGCGTCCGCGCCGCCGCCGATGCCGGGGCCTTCGGAGACCGGGCTGATGCCGCGATCAATATGGACGGCCGCAACGAGCGGGGTCGGCGCATAGTGCAGCGCCGGATCCATCAAATTCGGGCCGCCGCTGGCGAAGCTGTGGCCGTCGATGCGCAGGTTCAGGCGCGGGCCGAACAGGCCGCGATACTGCATCTGGCCGGACATTTCGCCATTGCCGATGCGGGCTGCGCCGGGCGTGCGGGCGATCAGGCGGGTGATGTCCACGCCGGTGAGCGGCACCGCTTCAGGCGTGAGTGCGGCATCCGTCGCGGTGGTGGTGCGGTGGCGGGTGACGATGATGACGTCCTGCAGGGCGGGGTCTGGCGTCTCGGCGGCGGCGAGCAGGGGGCAAGTGGCAAGGGCGATCAGCGCCGTGCCAGCGGAAAGAATGCGTTTCATGGGGAAGTCCTCTTCGCCTGCCGAAGGGGGCAGGCGGTGTCTGATTGAAATTCGGGAAAAGTCAGATCAGGCGGAGAGGGGCGGCCCGCGCGCAGGCAGGCGGGTGTCGATGGGCCGCTGGGTGAGCGGCAGGACATAGAGGTTGGCGCCGAGCCGGGGCAGGCCGAATTCTGCCGGGGCCGGCAGGGCGGGCGGCGTGTGCGGCAGGTCGAAGGCCGCGGTCAGCGCATAGGGACAGGTCGAGGTGTCGGAGGCATCGGTATCGACGGGGGCATGCGGATCGAAATCCGCCGGCAGCTTTTCCAGCGTGCCGGCCTCCGGGTCGAGCCGCATCAGCGAGCCCGCGCCATCGCCGCAGATGCGGATGAGGATGCCGCCATTGTCCGCCGTATCGACCATGTAGCCTGCCGGGACCGCGCCGCGCACGCCGAGACCTGCCACGAGGAGCAGCAGGGCAAGCAGGCGCAGATGTCTGAACAGGGCAGGCATGGAGCGGGCCTATAGCGCTCTTGTCCCGACATGCGAACGCGACACTTGCACACGGGGGCCGGTCTTTGGGCGGGGCAGCGGGCGCGTCGCCGCCGGCGGGGCCGGGGCGTTTGGGCAGGTCTGGCGATGGGCGAGGGCGTCAGCTCGTGTCGGGGCCGAGCGCCATCAGGACGAGGAGGTAGAGATCGGAGAGGACCGGCACGGCGGGCTCGGTTTTCGCGATCTGGGCATGTTCGGGCGCCGGGGCGACGGCGAGGGGGCTGAGGCGTTTTGCATTCTCCGATGCCTGCCGGGCCATCCAGTGGGCCATACGCATCGCATAAGTGTCGAGATTGGCAAGAGCATCGGCGAGGGCCTGGGCGCGGCGGAGGTAGCGGTCTTCGAGGCCGGGTCTTGGGCGGGCCGCAGGGGGCGAGGGCGCGTCTGGAATGAAGGGCCGGGCAGCGCTGTCCATCAGGGTGATGCGCGGGCAGTCGGCCAGCGCGAGCAGGGGCCGCGGGTCGCGGTGCTGTTCGGGTTCGATCAGGCGGAAGCGGGGCGCGGAAGGTTCGCGGGGCGCATCCGGGGATGGCGTTGGCGTGTCGCCGCGCTGTGACGGAGCGGCGGGCGATGGTGCCGGGGCTGGCACATCGAGCCGCAGGGCCATGAGATAGATCACGCGGCGCAGCAGGTCTTCAACGAGAGGCAGGTCCCGCATGCCGCGCCGGGCCAGCGCGATCCCGCGTCCGGCGAGTTCGGTCAGCGCCGCGACCATCGTGGCGACAATGTCCAGCGCGAGGGCTTCAAGCCGCTCCGGCTCGGCAGGCGTGGGGAAGGGGTCGGCAGGCATTTCCATGGGCTGGAGTATCGCCCAGCCTGAGAGGAGGGGGATGAGATTGCCGGAATTTTTTACAAGAGGTTGATTTGATTGGGGCGGAGGCTGGAAAATTCGTCGGAGAGGGCGGGCGGGATTGCGCGGGCGGGTGATTCGTGGTGAAGGAATTGCAGCTGTCTCTTATACACATCTGACGCTGCCGACGACTCCTTACGTGTAGA